>ERZ724520.486-NODE-486-length-21374-cov-8.313476_pt1 | contig 21374 bp, 21 predicted proteins | sample MGYA00376053_ERZ724520 | MGnify/ENA primary metagenome ERZ724520 (study PRJEB28724, sample SAMN07190886) | activated sludge metagenome | isolation source: activated sludge of sewage treatment plant in Hong Hong | place: USA: Christiansburg, Virginia | collected...
CAATCACTTTGCGATCCGGGCACGCTATAGCCGCGCCCACCGCGTTGGGCAGGCCCTGGCCGATGGCGCCACCGGTGAGCGTGACCACATCGTGGCGGGGTGCGCCCGCGGTGTACATGGCCAGCATGATGCCAGAGGTCTGCGCCTCGTCCACGATGATGGTGTTCTCGGGCATCAACTGGCCAATGGCCTTGCACACCTTGTCGGCGGTAAATTTGCCGCGCGGCAGGCCCGGCCGCTTGGCTGCCTGCAGTACGGGTGCAGTCTGCGCGGCTCCTACCGCGGTTGACAGCTTGTCCAGACTACCGGAGACGTCCTGTGTGTATGACGCCAGTGTGTGCAACTGGCAGCCTTCGGGCACCAGATAGCTCTTCTTGCCGGGATAGGCAAAGAACGACACCGGCGCCTTGGCATCCACCAGGATCAGATGGTCCAGACCGGTCAATTGCACGGAAGCCAACTCGGCCAGGTAGGCAATGCGCTCAACCGGTGGCAAGCCGGCACCACGCTCGATGCGGGTGGGAAACACTTCGGCAAACAGCTTGGCACCCGTCTTGGCGGCGATGCGTGCTACGGCCATCAACGTGGGGGCACGCAGTGCACGGCCACCGAGCAGGATGGCCTTCTTGCCTTCGCCCTGCAGCGCGTGGGCAATAGTCGCCACGTTGGCGTCGTCTGCGGCATCAGGTTTTTGAATCGTGGGCGGCGCGGCAGGCACACCGCCCTCGCCCCAGGACACGTCGGCCGGCAGGATCAGCGTGGCCACCTGCCCGGGTGGGCCTTGGCACATACCGATTGCCTCGGCCGCATCCTTGCAAAGGTCCTGCGTGCTTTTGGATGTGCGCACCCAGGGCGACACATTGCGCGCGACGGTCTCAATGTCCGACTGCAGTTGGGCGTCGTACTGCGTGTGGTACGTCGCATGGTCGCCCACGATGTTCAGAATCGGCACCCGGCCCTTGCGCGCGTTGTGCAGATTGGCCAGGCCATTGCCCAGGCCGCAGCCCAGGTGCAACAACGTGGCAGCGGGCTTGTCGGCCATGCGGCCATAACCGTCGGCGGCGCCGGTGGCCACGCCTTCGAACAGGGCCAGCACCGCGCGCATTTCGGGCACAGTGTCGAGCGCGGCAACAAAGTGCATCTCGGAGGTGCCGGGGTTGGTGAAGCAGGTGGTAATGCCGGCATCGACCAGCGTGCGGATCAGGGCATTGGCGCCATTGGACATGGAGGTTCCTTTTATCAGTTGCTTTTATTGAAGGGAGCGTGTGAAACGCCGCATCGCCAGCGCGAACACCAGGCCTCCGGCGTACATCAATACGCCGTACAGGGCGCCGGGGATCGCCATTGCGTCGTTTTTGAGGACGGTGCTGGCAATCACCAGCGCCAGCGCCGCGTTCTGGACCGCCGTTTCTATGCCCAGCGTCACCGATTGGCGGTACGACAGACGTGCCGCCCAGGCTACGCCAAAGCCGATGCATAGCATGGTCACATTGAGCACCACGGCAAAGGGCGCCAGCGATGTGAAGTTGTCGCGCAGCAAGGGCCAATTCTTGACGACGGCCAACACCACGATGAGTGCAAAGAGCACCGTGGCCACCCGGGTCGCACGGGGCTCGAAACGCAAAGCCCAATGGCTCCAACGGTGGCGCGCCGCCATGCCCAGACTCACCGGCAGACCCAGCACAAAGGCAACCTGGCCCATCATCAGCCCCACCGGCACATCCACGGCACGGGCAGCCCCCAGAAAATGGCCCAGCGCCCAGGTCACGATCAACGGCAAAGTAAAAATGGTGGCCACACTCGCCACCGCAGTGAAGCTCAGCGCCAGCGCCACATCACCGCGCGCCAGGTAGGTCAGCAGGTTGGAGGTGGTGCCTGTGGGGCAGGCCGCCAGGATCATGAACCCCACCGCAAAGACGCCGGTCACACCCATGGTTTGCAGCATCAGGTAACACACCAGCGGCAGCAGAACAAAGTGGCAGACCACCCCCACCAGTAAGGCGCGCGGCTGACCCAGAATGCGGCGAAAGTCGCCCACCGTCAGCCCCAGCCCGAGCGAAAACATGATGAAAGCCAGAATCAGCGGCAGCAGCACGCCCGAAACGATATCTCCCTGCATAGCATCTCCTTGTTATGGTTGGTGCACCAAGCGTCAGCGACCGCTGGTGATGGAGCGCGCCGCTGCGCGTGCGGTCAGTATGCAGCCGGGCAGGAACGTGCCTTCCAGTGAACGCTTGCCGCTGGCACCGCCGCCACCAAAGCCCGCCGCCTCGCCCACGCAGTACAACCCCGGCATGGGCTGTCCAGCAGAGTTGAGCACGCGGCTCTGCAGATCGGTCTGCAAACCGCCCAGGCTTTTGCGGGTGATGAGCTGCATCTGGATGGCGATGAAGGGGCCGGCGCCGGGCTTTTGCAGTGGTGCCGGCTTGCAGGTACGCAACTTGTCCGGCCCCCAGCGGCGGGCCTGCTCGATGCGACGGATCTGGTCGTCGTTGACCACGGAGTCGCCACGCGAGAAGTTGGCATCAAAGGCGTCGGCGGTGGCTTGCAGCACCTCGGGTTTCACGTCCTGGGTGCCGGCCAGCGCGTTCATCTTGGCGGCTAGCCCGGCCAATGTGTCGTCCACCAGGAAGTGTTTGCTTTCCGAAGCCATCTGTTTGACCAGGCGGTGATTGCCGAGCAGGGTTTCCTTGAGGAACAGCGGGAACTGCATGTCGCGGATGCGCTGGTTGTGCTCGGAGCCGGAAATGGCGAACTCCTTGGCCGCAATGCGCCAGTTCAGCAGGTGCCAGGTCCAGGGCTTTTCCTGGGCGGCCACGCGCTGGCACAGTTCATGGGTGTCAAAACCGGTGACCAGGGGTTGGGGGCCAATGCGCTCACCACGGTGGTTGAGCCACAGTGCCGACTTGCACGGAATGGTGGACAGGCCATGTCCCTCAAAGTGCGGCTGCGGGTGCGGAAAGCCCGCAGCGTAGTTCCACATCTCGCCGGCATGGGTGATATTCCCGCCCAGGCCAGCGACCAGATGGTGCAGCTTGCCGTCGGCAAAGGGGTGGGCGCCATTGAGCATGGTGGCCGGCAGGGGGCGACCCGCCACCCAGTTGGCGCGGGTCTCTTCGTGGCTGCCGTTGATGCCGCCCATGGCCAGCACCACGGCGGACGCGCTCAAGCGCACTTCGGAACCGTTGGCCTCATTTACCGCCACGGCACCGCTGACCACACCCGCCGCACTGTCCAGCGCCGTGACCCGGTGGCCGCTGAGCAGGGTCAGGCGACCGCCCTTGTCGGCCGCTAGCATCAACTCGATCATGCGCCGGGTTAACTGGCGCGAGGTGCCCCAGACCACGTGGTAGCGCGGCAGCGTGTTGCCATCGCCCTGCATGCCGCGCTCGACCCAGTTCACCGCCGGCATGAATTTCAGACCGTTGGCGATCAGCCAGTCGTAGACCTCGGCGCGGGAGTGCTGCACGTAATAGCGCGCCCATTGCAGCGGCAGCACATCGTGCTCGCCCAGCTCGCCAAAACGAATCCAGTCGCGCAGCGCGATCTCGGGGGAGTCTTTCAGCTTCATCCGCCGTTGCAGCGGCGTATCGACCAGCGCCATGCCGCCAAAGGCCCACAGGGCCAAGCCGCCCAGACGGTCGCGCGTGTCGCGGTCCACCAGTGTCACCCGCTGGCCCGCCTGTAGGCATTCCAACGCTGTGACCAGACCGGCCAGGCCGCCGCCAATCACCAGCACATCCGATTGCACTGTTGTTGCCAAGATTTGTCTCCTCGTGCGTGTGGTCCGTCATCAACGCGGGCCATATGGGGTGCAACGATAGCGGGATATGATGCCGACACACTTGACTTCACAGGCCAAACACTTGACTTTGCAGGCCACCGTTTCCATGAGCTGGGTCAGCACGGTGCTCGGCGCGGCCCAGCGCCAGGGCTTGGCGCCAGAAGCATTGCTGGCCCACGCCGGCATCCCGCTGGCAGACCTGAAGGCCGAGCGCTGGCCCATTGACCACATCACCCGCCTGTGGCGGGCCGCCGCCACGCTGACGCAGGATGCCGGCTTTGGCCTGAAGGCCGGCAGCCAGGTGGGACCGGCCAGCTTCAACGTGGTGAGCTACATCCTGCAGTCGTCGCCCACCCTGCGCGAGTCCATTGCCGTGGTGCAAAAATTCCAGCGCCTGATCAGCGACGGCGGACGCTTCCAGATGATTGCCGGTGAGCAGGCCAGCTGGATCGTCTACCACCCGCGCCAGGGTGAGCTGGCATTCAGCCCGCACCAGTTGGAAGCCGTGCTGTCGGCCGTGGTGAGTTTCAGCCGCTGGGTCACCGGAAGCGGCATGCGCCCGCTGCGGGCGCAGTTCAGCCACAGTGCGCTGGGGCCGCTGAGTGGCTACCAGGCGGTGTTCCAGTGTCCGGTGGATTTCGAGCAGGCCTTCAGTGGCCTGTTGCTGGACAACGCCGCGCTGGACCAGCCCCTGCCCCAGGCCGACGCGCAGCTGGCCGCCGTGCACCAACGGTACGCGGCCGCACGGCTGGCGGCGCTGTCCGATGAGTCCGGTGACCTGGCAACCGAACTCCGGGAATGGTTGGCCGCCCAGCTGGGCCATGCCCTGCCCGACCGCGCCCAAGCCGCGCAAGCCTTTGGCATGACCGAGCGCACCTTTGCCCGACGCCTGCAAGACCTGGAGCTGAGCTACACCAACCTGCTGGATGCGGCGCGCAAGGAGCACGCCTGCCAGGCCGTGGCCCACACGCAGCGCGCGTTTACCGACATTGCCCAATCGCTGGGCTTTGCCGAGGCAAGCACCTTCAACCGGGCCTTCAAACGCTGGACGGGGCTGTCGCCGGGGGAATACCGGCGCTCCAATGGCGGCGATCTAACACTACATATTTGATAGCAATGTATTCAATCAATACGTGGGCTAAAGGCCTTTTTGACGCTCAACTTTTGAAAGACAGTCAAAAAACCCCTTTTTGGGCATTTTGAAACCAAAGGCCCGATGCTGAGCTAGTCTTCTCCAGAAGCCAGTTCCCGCGGTGGCCGCGGCACCTTCTTGAAGCGGATGGCACGGTCCAGCTCGATGGCGTCTTTCTTGACCTGGCGTTCGGCATCGAGTTTCTGGCCATGGGCCAGCCACTGGGCGAATTCGGTCGGCGTTTCCAGCGTCATGCGGCCCATGGCGGCCGAGCGAAAGTCGTGTATCACCAGGTCAGCTGCCTTTTGCAGATTGATCTTGCCGCCGGGCAGCAGCGCCCCGCGCTTGCGGCCTATGGCCTCCAGAATCTGTTCATCGGACTGCCCAGCCACACCGGTGATCTTGTAGCGCGCCTCCACCAGCGGCGCATAGTGCTGGCGTAAATAGTCCAGCAGTTCCAGCGCCACCTCTTCCTCGTCAAAGGCATTGCGGCCAATGGCGCCGCTGGCGGCCAGGTTGTAGCCACTCTTGGCAACGATGATGCGCGGCCACAGCACGCCGGGCGTGTCGAACAAATAGAAGCCATCCTGCAGCACGATGCGTTGCTCGATTTTTGTCACACCAGCTTCGTCGCCCGTCGCCGTCGAGCGCTTGCCCTTCAGCGTATTGATCAGCGTGGACTTGCCCACGTTGGGTATGCCGCAAATCAGCACCCGCATGGGCTTGACCATGGTGCCACGATTGGGCGCCAGCTCAAAACAAGCCTTCACCAGCAGCTTGGCCGGCGCCGTCATGCTGGCGTCCAGCCCCAGCGCGCGCGTTCCCGGCAGGGCATTGAAGTGCGACAGCCATTCCTGCGTGCGATCAGGGTCGGCCAGATCCTGTTTGTTGAGCACCTTGAGCGCCGGTTTGCCCGCCGTGAGCTGGGCCAGCATGGGGTTGGCACTCGACCCCGGCAGGCGCGCGTCCAGCAACTCGATGACCACATCGATCTCCTTGATGCGCTCTTCGATCGCCTTGCGCGTCAGGTGCATGTGCCCCGGGAACCACTGGATTGCCATAGTTATTAATCAGTTGAGGACAGAGCAAAGCTCACTGCGTGTAGCTCTTGGTCTGTCCCGCAAAGTTATTTTTACACTGCTTCCAACGCCTGATCCAGATCGGCGATCAGGTCGTCGATGTGCTCAATGCCAATCGACAGGCGCACCATATCAGGCTTAACCCCCGCCTTGGCCATCTCCGCCGCATTGAGCTGGCGGTGCGTGGTGGTGGCTGGGTGGCAGGCCAGGGACTTGGCGTCGCCAATGTTGACCAGGCGGGTGAAAAGTTGCAACGCGTCCTGGAAACGGGCACCGGCCTCTAGGCTGTCAGAGGCCTTCAGGCCAAAGCTGATCAGGCCCGAGGCCCGGCCACCCATGTATTTCTGCACCAGCGCGTGGTCGGTGTGATCCGTCAGGCCAGCATAGTTGAGCCAGCCAACCTTGGGGTGGTTCTTGAGGTAATTCGCGACCTTGAGCGCGTTCTCGCAAATGCGGTCCATGCGCAGGGCCAGAGTTTCGATGCCCTGCAGAATCTGAAAGGCGTTCATGGGCGACAGCGCTGCACCCATGTTGCGCAACGGCACCACACGGGCCCGACCAATGTAGGCAGCCGCGCCCAAAGCCTCGGTATAGACCACGCCGTGGTAACTCACATCGGGCTCGTTGAGACGTTTGAAGCGCTCTTTGTGTTCGGCCCACGGGAACTTGCCCGAGTCCACAATCGCGCCGCCAATGGTCGTGCCGTGGCCGCCCAGGTATTTGGTCAATGAATGCACGACGATGTCGGCACCGTGCTCGAACGGGCGGCACAGGTAGGGGCTGGGCACGGTGTTGTCCACAATCAGCGGCACGCCATGCGCGTGGGCCACGGCGGCCAGGGCGGCGATGTCGGTCACATTGCCCAGTGGGTTGCCCACCGATTCGCAGTACACGGCCTTGGTGCGCGCGTCGATCAGCTTGCCAAACGAGGCGGGGTCCTTTGCATCAGCAAAACGCACTTCGATGCCCATCTGGGGGAATGTGTGGGCGAACAGGTTGTAGGTGCCGCCGTACAGCGTGGACGCGGACACGATGTTGTCACCCGCTTCGGTAATCGTCTGAATGGCGTAGGCAATAGCCGCCATGCCGGATGCAACCGCCAGCGCGCCGATGCCGCCTTCCATGGCCGCCACGCGCGCTTCCAATACCCCGTTGGTGGGGTTCATGATGCGGCTGTAGATATTGCCTGCCACCTTCAGGTCAAACAGGTCTGCGCCGTGCTGCGTGTTGTCAAACGCGTACGCCACGGTTTGGTAAATCGGCACTGCCACGGCCTTGGTGGTGGGGTCTGGCGTGTAGCCGCCATGCACTGCGAGGGTTTCGATTTTCATGAAAGGGGTTCCTTTGAATTCGTGCTGTGGGATATCTGTATGAACGGCCGTGATGGGACAAGCCTCGAGACCCGGCAATTGTCGGCCAGTTTGAAAGTCCCCTTGCGCCTAGACGGCCGCCTCTAGGAAAACACCCGGAATTAAGGTGCCCGCACTAGGGGGAACCCCGAGAATTCAATCCAGCAAGCAACTCGCTTCAATCTTTAAAAACTTTTCTTCAGGAGTATTTCCATGGCTAACCAAAAACTGGCAACTGTTACCAACGAACTGATTGAGTCTTACGGCAACACCGCCAAAAACGTGATCCACGCCTATCGCGTTGGCAACGAGCGCGCTGTGGTGTTCATGGACCAGACCTTCGTGTCGGCCCTCGCCAAGACCGGTAGCCGCCTGAGCGCAAAGGCACGTTCTAATGCAGTGACCGCCGAGAAGAAGTTGACCGCCTACTACGCGAAGACCGTGGAAGTGACATCTGACAACGCCAATCTGGTCGTCAGCAAAGCCGTTGAATTGGCCGAAAAGAGCGTTGTGCAAGTGGCTGCCAATGCCGGTCGTTTTGAAAAATCCACCGGTGTGACAACCCTCAGCGCGCTGGCAACTGCCGCTGTGCCCGCAGCCAAGGCCGTGACCAAAGTCGCTGCAAAGATTGAAGCCAAGTCTGGCGCATTGGTTACCAAGATCGCAGGCAAGTCGGTCAAAGCCAAGGCCAAGACCAAGGTTGCCGCTGTCAAGAGCGCTGTTGCTGCACCGGCCAAGAAGGTCGTTCGCGCTGCGCGCAAGGCTGCCTAATCTGCACACAGACCGCAACACGCGGTCTTATTAAATAGGGGGCTGACCGCAGTGCGGTCAGCCCCCTATTGTTTGTGACGAACCAAGTCACGTTCAGTCGATAACCAGGCGCTGGGCCTGCCCACCTGTCTTTTTGGGCAGCGTCAGTGTCAATACGCCGCCGTCGTATTTGGCTTTCGCCAACGATGGGTCAATATCCATCGGCAACTGAAAACTGCGGGCTACTGCACCAAAATACCGCTCGCTGCGCAACACTTTTTCGTCCTTGGTCTGCACATCCTGTTGTTTGACTTCGGCCCGCAGGCTTACCAGGTTGCCGTCCAGCGACACATGGATGTCTTCTTTGGAGACACCGGGAACCTCCGCATGAACGGTGTAGGCCTGATCGCTTTCTTTAACGTCTATTTTGATTTGCGTGGTCGTGGGCAATGGGTCGCCGTGCAGGGGCTTGACGTAAAAGCCCGGAGCCACGTCCCGAAACAATTCGTCCAGAAAATTGCCGCGGCTGATCAACGCACTCATGATGACTCTCCTTCACATCAGGGTTTGCAGACGGCGCCACCACGGTGCCGCCCTCACTGATATGTAGGCGTCTGCCGTCAGGCTTCAAGGGGCTATTGCCAGGAGTTTGACGTGGCGCAAACAATCGTTTCAGGTTTGCAGTTGGCGCGATGGTGTCAGGTGACGTGGCGACAGGTACTCCTGCAGGTAACGATCAAACGGCAATGAGTCCGAAGCCTCTATCTTGCGCTGTTCATCAAAGGAGCGGCGGGCCAGTGTATCGAAGTGTTCGCGCGTTTCGACCGCCAGCGGCGCGTCCAACATGGCCTGCTTGGTCAAGGCCGACTGGGCCTTCACAAAGGCCACAAACGATCCGTCAAAACGCTCGGTGACCGCTTGCAATACACGCGCCGATGGCAAAGTGTCGGGGTGGTGCATGGCGTGTTCGGCCGCTGCCACAGCGCTTGAATAGTCGGTGCTGTTGTGGGCGGCATCCAGGCTCTGGGCAATCGGCTGTAATTGCGCGATCAGCTCCAGTCCCCAATCCACCAGCGTGACCGTGCCTGCACCCCGTTCGAGTTCGAGACCGGGTTCGCGCCCGCGCTCAGCGACACGGTGTTGGTTGTGCGCCAGCTCCACAATTTCTTGCGGGGTATCGGGCGGGCTGTCTGTCAGCAGGCAATGGAGCAAGAACACATCCAGAAAACGCATGGTCTGGCTGTTGATGCCCACGGTTTCAAATGGGTTCAGGTCCATCAAGCGAACTTCCACATACTCGACGCCGCGTTCCCGCAAGGCATGCAGAGGGCGTTCACCCTGAAAAATCACACGTTTGGGCCGAATCGTGCCGTAGAACTCGTTCTCAATCTGCAACAGGGTGCTTGCCAACTGGCGGTACGCACCATCAGGTCCACGCACACCAATGGCCTCATACGCGGGATACGGCCGGGTCAAAGCGTCTTCCAATGAATGCCCATAACCCTCCAAACTGTTGTAGCTCACCGCCAGCGAGGCTTGTGCGTCACTTTGGTAACCCAGGCGCCCCATGCGCAGCGATGTGGCGTAGGGCAAATACATGGTGTGGGCATTGAGTGCCTGCAACTGGTGTTGGCGGCCTGCCACGAAGGTGGAACATACAGCGGGTGAGGCGCCAAACAGGTACAACAACAAAAAAGCGTGGCGTCGGAAATTGCGGATCAGACCAAAATATTGCTCGCTGGAGACGTCTGGCAGCGACCAGTTGTAGTGAATGCCGGAAATCGTCTGCATGCGCCGACCGTAGCGGTAACCCAAGCCCATGCGGTAAATCGTTTTGGAGCGTCCAACGTTGGAGCTACCGTAGTGACCCAGCGGAATCGCATCGTCATGCGGCAGCCCACAGGGCATGCTGGACACCCACAACATTTCATCGCCCAATTCGCGCACTGTGACCTGCTGGATCAACCGCAATTCATCCAGGCAGGGCTGGACTCCGGCATGGACGCCGGTGATCAACTCCACTTGCGACTCGCTGAAATCGGTCGTGATATGGGGATGGGTCAGGGGCGAACCAAGCCCAGCGGGGTGTGGAGTCACCGCCAGGGCTCCGCTTGCCAATGCGCGCAAGCTTTCTTTTTCGACGCCACGGCGAATGCCAAGGATGCGCGCCGGGGTCAGTGCCTGCAGGGCCTGTGATTGAATGTGCATGCCAAATGGCCCTTTAACTTTCTATGGGCCGCAAAGTTAACACAGGTGGCAAATACTTGCAGGCGCCAGCATCAGTTTTTTCGTGTTGGGCGAGTCGACGGCCCATACCCAGCCCATAATGCCCGGCATGAACACCACTGAACTGGTCATTTGGTCAGCCATGCTGGGGGCTTTGGTAACACTGGCGTCTTTTGCGATGGTTGACGCGTTGATAAGGCGCAGCATCGCGTCCTGGCGGGCGTTTGTTTTTGTTGCCGTGACTGGCGCCGTCTGTATTCTCCTGACTGGATTGATGCAGGCACTGTTGCCCAACCTGCCCCAAAGCCTGGTGCATGTGCTGCAAAACAGCCTGGGACCGCTCGCCGGTGCACTGTCTTTGAGCTACCTTGGTCTTTGGCTGGGACGCGCCACCGAAGACCGCGTGGTGCGACTTTCCATTGCCTGCGGCACGCTGGGTCTGGTCCTGGCCTCAGCAACCCTGGCCGTCTTGACCCTCACCAGCAAACCAGAGCAATGGCAGGACCTGTTGACCGTCACTGCGTTGATCAACGCCTTGGCGGTATTGCCGCCCACCGTAGCGACGGTTCGCGCCATTGCGCTGGGTGACCGTCTGGCACGGGGTATGGTTGTGGCCAATGTGCTGTTGGCCTGTATGGTGGCCGGCCTGTATGCGCGGGCCTTACACATTCAGGGGCTCGGCACTGGCACCTGGATCCTGACTGCCATCTGCACGGTGGCATTTTTCATGTTGGGAACCTATCTGGGTCTTCGACGCGACCGCATCAATCGCAAACTGGAACGCCTGGCCAATCTGGCCCAGGGCAATGACCCGGCCACCGGATTGCCCAGAGGTTCCGTGTTGTTGTCCAAGGTGGATGACGCCATCTGGCGCAGCGCACGCATGAACCAGGAATGCACCGTCATTTGTGTCTACCTTCGCAACCTGTATGAACTGGCAGAAATTGCCGGCCACAACGCCGATCAACAGATTTTGTCGGCGGTATCCGCGCGCTTGCGTCGCGCCATCGGATTCAGCCATGTCATGGGCCTGTACCACCCCCGATGCTTCGTGATCGTGATTTCAACCTACAGCCAGACGCGGCTGGTTGACAAGACCATGCAGCGCTTACGCTACCTGCTCACCAAGGCAATGCAGGTGTCCGTACTGGACGATACCAGTCACCCCTTCGTGCCGCGCATTGGTATCGGCCAAATCCAGGTCACGGCCGACAATGCAGACCCAGCCAGCGTCATAGAACAGGCTGAACGTCTGGCGATGACAACAGACCATGCCAGCGGCAACACCCCCAGCGTAAACGCGAGCCTGGCTTGAACCCACCCCTACAGTCGCGCGTTGCGGTGAACTACGCCAGCTTGGCTGTAGCCCGGGCTACTTCGTGGCCGCCTTGTGCCGAGCCATTGGGCGGAACCATTTCACCGATACGGTCCCGGACCTTGTCCAACTGAGCCGCCAGGCGCTCCGGTGCATCCCTGTCCAGTCCAATCCAGTCGCCCTGGGTCAGCGTGATGTTGGCCGCCTCGACGTTGCCAGCCCCCGCACACAGAATGGTTCGCGTTGGCGCATCCTCGGCCACTAGCACCAGCATGGCCGGAACCACGGCCTTGGGGTCCAGCGCCGCCAGAACAGCCTCAGGCATCAGCCCTTCGGTCATACGGGTGGCGGCGGTGGGCGCCAGCGAATTGACACGAATGTCGTATTTGGCGCCTTCCAACGCCAGCGTTTGCATGAAACCCACCAGGGCCAGCTTGGCCGCGCCGTAGTTGGACTGGCCAAAATTGCCATACAGCCCGGTCGACGAGGTGGTCATCAGGATACGGCCGTACTTCTGCGCCGTCATGTGCGGCCAAACCGCTTTACAGCAATGCACCGCGCCCATCAGGTGCACGTCCAGCACCAGGCGGAAGTCGGCCAGATCCATTTTGGCAAAGGTCTTGTCGCGCAAAATGCCCGCGTTGTTGACCAGAATATCAACGCGACCCCAGGTATCCAGGGTCTGCTGCACCATGGCCTGCACGGCATCCCAGTCGGTGACCGAGGCTCCGTTGGCAATCGCCTCGCCACCGGCCGCGCGGATCTCCGCCACCACCGCCTCGGCAGCCGTCAAGGAATGGCCGGAACCATCTCGTGCGCCCCCCAGGTCATTCACCACCACCTTGGCACCCCGTGCCGCCAGGGCCAAGGCATGTTGGCGACCCAGACCGCCCCCCGCACCCGTCACAATGGCAACACGCCCCTTGAAATCTATGGCCATACAAAACATTCCCTTCAAAAAAGCAAAACACCAGGGCTCCGCGGCGCGGAGTTGCCCATCAAGGGCTACTGTAAATCACCGACCCTGTGGCTTTGCTGACCTGCGTCAAGACCGAGACACCCCACCATGGAACTGAATTCCGAAGTCCCCACCGCCCCACCCCGTGACGCCGCCACCGTGGTCCTGCTGCGCGACAGCCCGCGCGGACTGGAAGTATTTCTGGTCAAGCGCCACGGCCTGTCGGATGTGCTGGGCGGTGCGTATGTGTTCCCGGGCGGCAAGCTCGACACCAGCGACGCCCTGCTGGACCCACAGGCCCATCTGGACCAAGACCCGGCCCAATTGCACGCAGCGCTGGGTGAGCCCGAAACCCCAGTGCACACCGCCGCCGGTCTGTATGTGGCGGCCTTGCGCGAGGCGTTTGAGGAATCCCGCGTGTTGTTTTCGCAAGACCTGGCCAGCGCCCGCGCCGCACTGTTGCACGACAAGGCCAAACCCTTCAACGCCATGCTGGCCGAGTTGCAGGTGCGCCTGCAAACCCGCAACGTGCTGCCCTGGAGCCGCTGGATCACACCGCGTATGCCCTCGGTCACCAACAAACGTTTTGACACCCGTTTCTTCGTTGCCGCCGTGCCCCACGAACAGGAAGCCACACACGACAACCACGAAGCCACTGAAAGCATCTGGCTGCCACCACGCACGGCGCTGGAGCAATACTGGAACCGCCAGATCGAACTCGCACCCCCGCAAATCATGAGCCTGGCCCATCTGGCCCACCACAGCACCGTGGCCAGCGTGATGGACGCAGCACGCGCCACGACGCCGCCCTTGGTACTGCCCGAAGCCTTTGACGAAGGCGGCACCCGCGTACTGTGTTACCCAGGCGACCCGGCGCACTCCGTCACGCGGCAGGCGCTGCCGGGAGTGACCCGGCTGCTGTACAAAAACAAGCGCTTCGAACCGGTAGACGGGTTTGAGGCGCTGTTTGCGTAAGAGGCTATCATTTTTATAGCAATTGCACACGATGGACTGCCGCACGCTTAGTGCGAAGAGGCCCCAAAAAAACAACTCTCAGCAGTTCTTGATCTGGCGCTGCTTTGCCCGCCCTGGTCCGGCTTGAAGTACCAACCTGCGACGCCTGCTATTTCCTCACTACCTGATGAGTTCAATCATGCGCACGCTGCTGGATTGGCAAAACCTGCGTTTCTGTGCCCTGCTCCACTGGGCGCAGCAAGGGCTGATGACCTGTTTTCTTTGGCTGGGCTTGTCGATGGCAGTCATTGCGGCAACACCCGCAATGAACGTCAACCTGTTGGTGAACCCCGGCGCTGAAACCGGCACCACAACGGGGTGGGTCACGCCAGACCGCCAGTGGGTCGCGGCGGCCGAAATCACGCCACACAGCGGCGCGAAGTTCTTCTGGCCCGGCACCTGAGATGCAGCGAACACGTCGATGTACCAGGATGTTGACGTCAGCGCTCTGGAGTTTTTGGTCACCTCGGGCCAGCTGTACCTGCACCTGTCGGGCTGGCTGGCCAACTGGGACCAGTATCCGCACGACCGTGCGACGCTGGCCATCTTTGCACTGGACGCCAGCGGTAACGCACTGGGATCCACAGTGTCTCTGGTCAGTACCAATGGCCAGGCCTAAGCGGCAGTGGGCACCAGCCTGGCCCTGCAGGCCACCACCAGCAATGGCGCCGACTCTGGCTACGTGTGGAGTTCTTCGTTCGAAGCAACCGCCACCGTGGACCAGAACGGCGTGGTGCGCGCGGTCAAAGAGGGGCGCACCACCATCCAGGCGCGTGGCAAGGACACGGGTGCCATCGGGGTATTTGGCGTGACCGTCATTGGCACCAGCGGCCTGGTTCTGGTGGAACCCTCGGCCAACAAGACTGTGTACTTTGGTACGACCGTATCGGTCAGTTGGAATGTGGTCGGCTCGGTGGCGTCAGCCGACCTTTATCTGAGCACCAATGGTGGCGTGAACTTCTCGCTGATCGCGAAGATCGCCAATGCGGCGGCTGGCTCGTACGCGTGGACCGTTCCCACCCTGGCGTCCAGCGTCAACAACGCCACGCTCAAGCTGGTGTATACCGGTGGCGGGTCCACCAGCCCGCTGTTCAGCATGGCGGCACCGTCGCGCTTCATGGCCACGTCGGACTGCGTATTCAACTGGGCTGAAGTGAGCTTCCCGCAATTCTTCGCGCCCGCACGAACCCCATCGACCAGCTTTACACCCTACTATTTCCGTTACTACGGCCCGACTGCCATTTACCTCGCCGCCTCATCCACTGACAACCATGTCTGGGTTCTGGGCCCGCCAACGGGCAACCAAGCAGTCGACGTGGGCTTGCTGACCGACTTTGCGCGGGTGGCAGGTTGTGCACCGTAATCGAGCTACAGTCCTCGTGGATATTGCGTAGAGCGCTATCTATTCGGTAGCACTGCCAGTCGGCCCGGCACGCGGTACTTCGTAGTGAAGTTCCGCGAAACCAGAACCTACTTGGCGAACGGACAACAAGCGCAGCGGCGGGCTGGTCAGCCGTCGCGGGAACAGTGGTTTGCCCCGCCCAAGCGTGACCGAAGCCACTTGTACGATGATTTCGTCCAACAGGCCGGCATCGTAGAACTGCCCTGCAAGGTCACCGCCACCGACGATCCAGATGTTCTTGCCGCCCGCGGCCGAGCACATGTCACTATAGAAAGCGCGAACATCTCCCCTGACAAACGTCAGCTTGGCACCCTCAACCGCTGGAAGATCACGATTCGAAAAACCCACGTCGGTTGCTGATAGGGCCAGGCGGACCCGGTTTGCGCCTCGATGGTCAGCGCATGCTGCAACATCCACGTATAGGTCGCCGAGCCCATGGCCAGCGCGCCGACTCCCGCGATGAACGATGGGTAGCTGGTGTCGTTCACATCACCGAGCGGGAACAGCCAGTCCAGGGAGTCGTCTTCGGTGGCAATGTAACCATCGAGGCTGGTGGCGGTGAAGTATTGGGTTTTCATGGCTGCTGGCCTCCCTGCATGGACTGGCGCTGCGAAACCAATTGGTGCTGCGCGAACGATTTAATTCGGATTATGTCCGGGCTCGTGGTCGCGCAGGCCTATCAACATTTTGGCGAACGGGTATCTGGTTCTGACGCGTGGCGTTGTGACTGCGAATTGCGTCGCTGTAGCGGAAACATTTGAATGAAACAAGGCCTAAGCCCTCGTGGAATATGCGCAAGCAGCTACTATTTTTGTAGCAATTGCATACCCAGTGCACCACGCTGGGTCAGCCACTGGGTCACCAATTCCGGCTCATTCAGCGTGCGAAGGGCGTCATAGGCCTCCTGCGCTTCGGGGTAACGATTGCGCATGAAATTGAGCCATTGTTTTAGCCGCCCGGCCTGCTGGCGGCGTTCCAGGCGGGCCACGACCAGCAGCCAAAAGGCGCCCATCAGGGTCAAGATAGTGGCCCACGGAACCACCGGTGGGGCGTTGGCAACGCCGGTGACCGGCATCTGCCCTTCGGCATCGTGCGGTGATTGCCCCCACAACTCACGTCGGATGGCGAGCGCCAGGCCGGGGTCGGTGACGATGCCACGGCCCAGCATCAGGCTGTCGCAGCCGGAGGCCTGCAGGCAGCGGCGCGCGTCATCCACCGTCCAGATTTCGCCATTGGCCACCACGGGGATGTTGACCGCCAGACGAATGTCGTTGACCCGCTCCCAGTAGGCGGGTGGACGGTAGGCATCGGCTTTGGTGCGGGCGTGCACCACCAGCTCTTCGGCACCGCCATCGGCCAGCGCCTGGGCGCACTCAACTGCGTGGCTGTCGTCGTTGAAGCCCAGGCGCATCTTGGCCGACACCGGCATGTGTGCCGGCACCGCGCGACGCACGGCGCTGACGATGGTGTGAAGCTCTTCGGGGTATTGCAGCAGCGCCGCGCCGCCGCCATGGCGGTTCACCACCTTGGCCGGGCAACCAAAGTTCAGGTCAATTCCGTGGGGGCCGAACTCCGCCAGGCGCGCTGCGTTTTCGGCCATGCTAACGGGGTCAGAACCCAGCAACTGCGCGCGCACCGGCACGCCGGAGGGGGTGTAGCCGCCATTGGAGAGCTCGGGCATGACACGCAAAAAAGTGCGCTCATTCAGCAGGGTGTGGGTCACACGAATGAACTCGGACACACAGCGGTCGACCCCGCCGACGCGGGTCAGGATGTCACGCAGCACAAAATCAAGAAGCCCTTCCATGGGGGCAAGGTAGATACGGGCAGCCACGGAATCAGGGAAGGCAAGGGTTGGAAAAAAACATGCCGCATTGTCCCCTGCCCTGCAGGCCTGGCGAAGGCTCAGGTTTCAGCACGTGCCGCGGCATAGGCGACGAGGAGAGCAAACGCGGCCAGAAGCAACCACTTGGCCAGCGAACACGAAGCAGACACCGTATAGACCAGGGGCACGCCAAACCGGGGTACCTCGGTGAGCCACCCATGCAACACGTTCTCCACAACATCCAACGCGCCGGCACCGGGCAGACACCAACGGGCAAACCAAGACCAGAACCGCGAGAGGCTGGCAAACATGCGCAATCGGCTGGCAAGGCTATGGCCGAATACCGAATAGGCAAGTATCAGCGCGAAGTCCATCAGCAGGTGAATGCGATACCGCGCCAGGTTTTCTGCAGACCATAAATGGATGATGTCGCCAAAGGCTCGCGGTGTGAAGGCCAGCTGCAGGGCAAAGACACCTGGTTCGAGAGGCCCCAAATACCACGCAAGTCCGCCCAACAGAAGAAGTGCAAGGGTTCCAGACAACCACACCAGCCGCATGCTCAGGTCCCGCCGGTATCCGAATCGGATGCAGGATTGGACTTCTGTGCAAAGCGCTGATCGTCCCGGTATTCCTTGAGGCTTACCGCAAAATAGGCCAGCAATGCGGCGGGTGTTGCCCACGGTGAGAGATAAACCGCCAGCACACCGCAAGCCAGCGCAAAGAATATGAGGCCGAATGGGGCAGAGGTGCTCCGTGCAGAGGACAGCCGAAAGAAGACCGCAAAGATGGCGACACTACCGGCTAGACCCAGCAAAAAGTGGAGCAAGAATGCAAGCATGCAGTTTCGTAGTGTTTCGGGCGCAGTACCTGCGCATTGGAGACGTCCAAGCATAGCGCCTTCCAACTACAACCAAAACCTGCCCCACCCATCTCAATGCCGGATCAGGTGATCGAATGCACTCAATGCAGCCTTGGCGCCATCCCCGGCGGCGATGACGATCTGCTTGAACGGCACGGTGGTGCAATCTCCCGCAGCAAACACGCCAGGCACATTGGTTTCGCCCTTGGCGTTGACGATGATCTCGCCAAACTTGCTGAGTTCCAGCGTGCCCTTGAGCCACTCCGTGTTGGGCACCAGGCCGATCTGCACAAACACGCCTTCCAGGTTGACCAGGTGCTCTTCGTTGGTGGCGCGGTCCTTGTAGCGCATGCCGGTGACCTTGCCGGTGTCCACACCCTCCGCATTCACGCCGGTAATTGCGGTGGTCTGGGCGTTGGTGTGCACGGTGACGTTGGACAGGCTCTTGAGCTTTTTCACCAGCACGGCGTCGGCCTTGAGTTCGGGCATGAACTCAACCACGGTCACGTGGCGCACCACGCCGGCCAGGTCGATGGCAGCTTCCACGCCGGAGTTGCCCCCGCCAATCACCGCCACGTCCTTGCCCTTGAACAACGGGCCGTCGCAGTGCGGGCAATAGGCCACGCCCTTGTTCTTGTACTCGGCCTCGCCAGGCACATTCACGTTCCGCCAGCGGGCGCCGGTGGACAGGATGACCGTCTTGCTCTTGAGGGTTGCCCCATTGGCCAGTTTGACTTCAATCAGTCCGCCCGGCGCGGCGGCCGGCACCAGGGCTTGGGCCTGCTGCAGGTTCATGATGTCCACGTCGTAAAAACGGGTGTGTGCCTCCAGTGCGGCGGCAAACTTGGGGCCATCGGTTTCCAGCACCGAGGGGTAGTTTTCGATCCCCAGCGTGTCGTTGGTCTGACCGCCAAAGCGCTCGGCCACGATGCCGGTGCGAATGCCCTTGCGGGCTGCATACACACCTGCAGCTGCGCCCGCAGGACCACCACCGACGATCAGCACGTCAAAAGCTTCTTTCTGTGACAACTTGGCCGCATCTTTGACGGCGGCACCGGTGTCGATCTTGGCCAGTATTTCTTCCACCAGCATGCGACCCGAGCCAAACACAGTGCCATTCAGGAAGACCATGGGCACGGCCATGATTTCGCGCTCGTTCACCTCCTTCTGGAAGGCGCCGCCTTCAATGACAGTGGTCTTGATCTTGGGGTTGTTGATGGCCATCAGTGAGAGTGCCTGCACCACGTCCGGGCAGTTGTGGCAGGAGAGGCTCATGTAGACCTCGAAATTGAAGTCACCGTCCAGGCCCTTGATCTGGTCGATCACGTCTTGTTCGACCTTGGGTGGGTGGCCACCGGTCCACAGCAGGGCCAGCACCAGGGAGGTGAATTCGTGGCCCAGCGGCAGGCCGGCAAAGCGCAGGCTGGTGTCGCTGCCCAGGCGCTGCAGGCTGAACGAGGGCTTGCGGGCATCCTGGCCGTCCAGGCGCAGGCTGATCTTGTCGGCACGCAGGCTCTGGATGGTTTCCAGCAGTGAGCGCATGTCGGTGCTGATTTGGCTGTCGTCGAGCGAGGCCACCATTTCGAAGGGCTGGGTCACGCGCTCCAGGTAGGCGGCGAGTTGGTCTTTGAGGGCTTGTTCGAGCATGGTGTTCTCCGTGGATGAAAGGTGGGGTGTCGGATAAGTATTTCGCGATGGATGAATTGTAGGTAATAACTATTGAATTCGTTATTTGTTTTATAAAACCTATCGATAGGCAAATTCCATGCAGCCCGTCGTCGCACTCTAGTCCAGCCAATCGGCATAGGGGGCAGCCATTATCGGCTGCGCCCCTGCCACACCACCCGGCATGCGGGTCCGCACCGGGCGGTTCGAGAGTTTGAGGTCATGAGAGTCGAGGCAGTCCCAGTTGGTCGAAGTACGCAATGGTCAGCACGCTGTTAAGCAACTTGGCGCTGTTGCGCCACCAGCGACGGCTATTCACCGCCACCCGTTTGGCAACATCTTCTGTCGCCCCAAGTGCTTTGAGTTCGCGGTAGACCGTCTGTGGGCGCCTCCAGTGTTTGAGCAGTATGGCCCTCATTCGGTGGCGCAACCATTCGTCCAGCTCACGCCAGACTCTTGGCGTTTGCGCCAGCCCGAAGTACGCCTTCCAGCCCAGCAGGTAGGGCCTGAGTCGTTGCACCACTTGCTCCATGCTGCGTCCACCCGAGCGGCGTGTGAGTCGCCGGATTCTGGCTTTGAAGTTGTCCAGCGCCTTGTGGGCGACTGCACATTTCACCTCCAGGCCCTTGGCCACCCATAGCGCATAGCCCAGGAATTTTCGCCCGAAGGCGCTGCCTACCTCACTCTTGGCTTCGTTGATTTGAAGCTTGAGTTTGGCGTACAGCTTCCTGAGCAGCTCCATCACCCGTTGGCCCGCCTTCATGCTGCCCACATAGACGTTACAGTCATCGGCGTAGCGCGCAAAGCTGTAGCCCCGCGCCTCCAACTCTTTGTCCACATCGTCAAGCAGCACGTTGGCCAGCAGCGGTGACAGTGGCCCGCCCTGCGGCGTGCCCTTTTGACGCTCCATCACCACCCCGCCCGCCATGATCCCAGCGTTCAGGTACGCCCGAATCAGCCGGATTACTGCGGCATCATCGACACGCTTTCTGAGTCTGTCGATCAGGATGTCGTGGTTCACCCGGTCGAAGAATTTCTCCAGGTCCACGTCCACCACCACGCGTTTGCCCGATTGCACATACGCCCTTGCGGCTTTCACCGCATCGTGCGCACGCCTGCCGGGACGAAACCGTGGCTGTGCTTGCTAAAGGTAGGATCAATCAGGGGTTGCAGCACTTGCAGCAGTGCCTGCTGGATCAGCCGATCCAGCACCGTCGGTATACCCAACTCGCGCTGGCTTCCATCCGGTTTGGGAATCATCACCCTGCGCACCGGGCTTGGCCGGTACGTGCCTGCCAGCAGCTCCTGGCGGATGAGGGGCCAAAGCGTGCGAACCTTCTGGGCGGTCTGCTCAATGTCGAGCCCGTCTACCCCGGCTGCCCCCTTGTTGGCCTTGACCCGCTTCCATGCTACTTGCAGGTTCTCTCTTGTCAGCGCTTTCTCCAGCAGGCCACCAGTGCTTGCCTTCGACTTTGCCGACCCTGTGTCCGGGTGTTCAGCAAGCGGGTCGCAGGCTTCATCACTGATGGAATCACGCACGGCTTCACCGAGCGCTACGCCCACCCGCCCGGACTTGCCCGGCATCTGACGCTTGGCCTTTGACATCTTCTCTGTCCTCGGTCACTCACTCTCGTTCGGCCCTTCGTGCTTTGGCTTTTGCCTCATCGGCCCGCTACCGGCACTACTACGACCTCTGCTGACTTCTCGCTCCGGCAGCACCGTCGGGCTTTCACCCACAAGGCGAGATCTCCCCAGGTAAGAACGCACTCCTTCATTGCACAACCGCCGCATTTACGCCACTTCGCCTTGATCACAAAGGCTTTGCGGTTCCATGCCCGCTCGCCTTGCTTGGCAGCGCCTTCTATGCAGTTCTTGTTCATCGGCTCGCAATTTACGTTCCACGCTTCCTCCATACACTCGGTCGCCCTCATGCACTTGCGCTTCACTTCGCTCGTTGTGATCAACTTACGACGGGACTTGCACCCGTAAGAGTGCGCCCATGCTGGGCGCACATGA
>ERZ724520.488-NODE-488-length-21352-cov-4.727332_pt1 | contig 21352 bp, 26 predicted proteins | sample MGYA00376053_ERZ724520 | MGnify/ENA primary metagenome ERZ724520 (study PRJEB28724, sample SAMN07190886) | activated sludge metagenome | isolation source: activated sludge of sewage treatment plant in Hong Hong | place: USA: Christiansburg, Virginia | collected...
TGCGGGGGCTGTGAAGGGTTGGGAAAGTAAGCTTACCGACTTGCAGATAATCTGCCCGCCCGCCAACGCCTGTTCAAGATCAGCGATAAAGCTTTTTGCGTGCATCTCGTCAACGTAAAGGTATCGGAAGTCCGCCCCGCCCGTGTAGTCTATCCCCCACCCCGTTGTTTGACTCACGTAGTTTTCAGTGCTAAGGCGATTGCTTGCCTTAATGCTGATTTGATCACCCGCTGAATCGAGCGTGATATTGCTCGTGCCGCCTGAAGTAAGTGCCAGCGTGCCAGTGCTGGTGAGCAGTGGAGTCGTGACACTGGTTGTGGCTGTGAAGAGTGGCAGTGTCAATTTGCCAGTCGCATCACTCGCCAGGATGCTGGCAGCCGCACCAGGCGCAGCAGATGAAGTCAACCTCACCGCATCCACCTCAACAGACAACCCAGCCGCCCCCGTATTAGCGACTCCAACCGCGAATGAACTACCAAAGGTCAGCCCATTCCCCGCGAATGCACTCAGTGCAGTGTATGCTGGAGTAAAGGGTGTTGCCCCTGTCACTGGCACCTGATACTGTGCAGTACCATTCGCCAGTGCTACATCATTGCTATTGACCGTAATCAGCGTTCCCGCCCCGACATCAACCGTCACATCCCCCGTCAGCGCCCCGCCATTCAGCAGTCCAGCACCGGCGATCAAACTCTTATTGAGTTGATCCGCCTTTAATCCAACTACCGTCTGCCCTTGCGCATTTGCCCCCAGCAGGAATGGAGCCGCAGCCGACCCAGGCGAAAACGAGTGCTGTGCAGTAATCGTGCCAGCCGTTGACAATCGCACAAAGCGCCCGTCTGCTTCGCCTTCGGTGTAGTAGCGAATATCAAGCTGCCCGGCGTCTAACTGCCCCTTCGTGTAATAGCGGGTATCGGCTTCCGAAAAGCTAATGCCGCCGCTGCCGCCACTGCCGCCACCACCGCTGATCACAGAAACGGTGCCACCCGTGCGCAATTCGTATCGAGCCGACGCAAGGCGACCGGCATTTACAACCTCCACCGCGCCAGAGCTACCATCAGGCAAAGAGGCACTGGCGAGATTGCCATCAATGGCAACGTGGCGAGTACCGACCGCAGCCGCAACCGTCGCCACCGACTTCTGCTCATACTTGCCATCAATGGCTTGCCTGATTTTCTTTTTCGCCTTCTGTAATTCAAAGCTGGTCATAGTGTTTATTGCTCATCTGAATAGCGTTGAAACTCCACGCCTTGCACGCTGGTTGTACAGACCCGATTGCTAATCGTGTGCTGCACATCTGTGCATATAATCCAGCGCGCCGAGCCGTTCAAATTCGGATCGATATCCCACGACACGAGATCGATTTCCCCGGCTTCCATCGCTGGATACCCGTTCGCTGACTGAATCTGAATCGACCACGAATAGCGAGCCTGCAAATATTTCTTTTGCGCCACGGTGGTCGCCCTGCTGCTGTCCGGCAAGATCATTTCGTCAATCGTGACCGACTTTCCGTTGCCGTCGGGTGCCGCCGGGTAGTAAATGGTGCCGCCATCGCTGCCATCCGCAGCCGACCACGGCAAAATAATCTGTGCGATCCGGTCGTTGTAGGATGATGAGAATTCCGCGCTGGCAGCAGTTATGCGCGTCCATGTTTTTTGCTGGATAAAAAAATCGTTGACCCAAAAGCCATCATCCATAATCTGAATCTTGCTCATGGCATCCACTTCCACGAACAGCGATCCGTAATCGGCTAAATCCTCGATCACAGCCCATGCCGCGCCCTTTGCCGTAGCGTTCCGCTTCAAATTCAGATTCGTGCTGGTCTCCGACCACGCACCGGAAGGGATACCAATGGCATCCAGAATCGCCGCCGCAACATCGCCGCTATTGCCGGTCGTAATGACGGTCGCCGACTCAAACGTATCAGGATCGACGGTTGCCGCGATTGCGTTCAGACGTGCCCGTGATGGATCGGTCGTCATCTTCTCGATCTCGATCAGCACATTTCGAGCCCTTCGGCTGATTGCAGAGCTTGACCAAGTAGGCGATGAGTGCCCAGACACCGAGATCGGCGTGCTCCAATCAAGCGTGTAACTTGGTTCGGTTGGGTTGCGCGGCTTTTGGTATTTGGATGTGTAGACCTTGAACTGTGCAGGGTAGGACGTGCCGCCGCTGCGTGTCCAACTCAATTTATTGATCAGGTAGGCATCGGTCGCTACGCCACCATCGACCACGTAAATCGGATCACCGGCGACGTGTGCCGCAGCCGTGGTGCCATTTGCGCCCGCGCTGTGATGTTGATTGTTTCCGCACCGGCGACGGTTGCAGTCATCTGCTCGCTGCCAATCTGGATCGTTGTCGAGCCAGTGCGAGCCAGCCCAGCAGAACTATCCCCCCCGGGGCTTGTCAGGGTCGTTACGCCAGTGAAGCCAGACGTGATATCGTTCTTCAGACTCAGTTGCATCGATGGCATCTCAATCATCAGCCATTCCTTCGCCCCAGCCGCGCCGATCTCGTAGCCAGGGAAATGCACGATATCGTATGTCCAGTTGTTTTTAGCGGTCGATACATTTGTCCAGTTGTACCGCAGCGTATAGCCGCTATTCGCCGCCAGAGCACTGATCGTGGTGCCCGGGAAGGCGTAGGATGTAAATGTAGTGGTGCCGAATAGCATCACGCTCGCAGTCGAACCAGTACCCCAGGCAACAACATGCAGCCAAGCGTTACCCGATGGGCTGGTGCGGAAGATGCCGATACTTCCACCGGCAACCGGTCGCTTCAGAAAATCCGGTTGCCCAAGTTCAGTCAAGTCCAAAATCTGAGCCGCACCGTTGTTCGGATTCTCTTCGGCGAATCGATCCGCGTTCTCGCAGATAATGAGCCGTTGCCCAGCCAGTAGATCGTTAATTTGCCCAGAGAGATCGAGCGTGTTGGTCGCTTCAGTGCCGATGAAGAACACGCGCGGACCCGTCCATGACTGATTCGCAAGAAAAGTGATTTCGATCCATCTGTAGCCGTCAGGATAGCCAGCGGGCGGGGTAAGGTGCATCTGCGTGAGCATTGCCCCATCCGCCAGAATGCGACCACCGGCGAGCGCAATCGACGTATCCAGAATGGTTGTACCTACGCCGGGACCACCTACCACGTATTCAGTCCAGCCGGTGCCCAAATACTTTTCGCTGATCCATAGGCTGTCACTGTCGTCATCAGTGACATTGCCAGCATCGAACGATGGGTATGCCGCAACATAATCGTTACTCTGCCGCTCTTTCCACGCCGCCGCAAGGGTTGTGCTAGCTTCGACCGTGCCAGAGCGAAGAAGGTTAATTTCACCGGCGACGATCACCGGTGCTTCGTGCGTGTTGATCATCTGAGCGGAAGATACAATACTCACACTCCACCGAGCGGTATATCCATAGTCATCGATGATACTGGCTTGACTAATCCATCCCAGCCGGTAGTTTGTCCATGTGCCAGCGGGATCCGTGCGCGACTGGATAACCACAACATGACCGGGACGCAATACGTTTTTCGGTGCCAGCACACCGCTAAGAGTCGCCGACCATGTGCGAACGTTCCATCTGTCGTTGAGCGTGCTGCTGATGCTCAAATTGCCATCATCGTGATTTTCGAGCGGGAACCAAAAGCGCACCACCGCACCAACGCCATGATTACTATTGTGCTCAATGTTGTTGGTAGGTCTCACCAGCGCATTAAGCGAGGTCGCACCCTTCCCATTGTATCGGCAGTATTCCCAGCCTTCGCCGCCCGCGGCGGGACCAATCCAGACTCCGCCCGCCGAAGGGAAGAGGGACGCGCTTGAAACATTCGCTGTGATTCCGCCAGATGAGAGCGTCGATGTTAGGGTTGTCGAGTAGGCGAAATTATCTGTACCGCCATCATTAATGGCAGTCCAGTTGTAAAAATATGGGCTTGTATCGGGTAGCCATTGCGCCCCTACATAGGCTCTAAATTCAATGTATTCGCTCATGACAGGATTTCGATTGTCAGTTCAACATTCCAGTACCGCCCATACTTCAGCCCCGCCGTCGTGGGCTTGCGCACGATCACGACCGAATAAGCCGTTTCCACCCACGTCCTGTTGGGCAATCTCGCAGCGCATCGCAGAGATAAGGCATCGGCTAAAATGGTTTGCGTCCACCACTCGTAGTCAGCTTTTGATAGGCTATTCCATGCCCACGTAAAGGTTTTTAGCCGTGGTTCAATCGCTGTGCCTTGACCGTTGACTGCGAGGGCTTCACGGTCTGGCGGAACGGCAGTACCGTTGTCGTAAATCGATTGTGGTATGTTCACACCATTGATTTGATATGCCATTATTCCCCGCTGATTGCTTCGGCGGTAGCTGTTACCACCTGAGCCGCAATCGTGTTGACAATCTCTTGCCCCACATTGTTGTTTTTCTTCTGCATGGCGATCCGAATGCCAGCAATGATCAACTCAAAGACGTTGCCGCCGATACTCTTGATCGTGATCACATTCGCCTCACTGAAAAATTGCCCATTGATAAGAGCGATAATCTCCGTGCCCACGTCGCCGGTTGGCGCAGTGCGAATGCCGCTATCGATTGCCCCACGAATGCCGGTGCCAATGGTCGCCAGAGCGAGCACGTTTTCAGGCGTATTGAAGCTATCTGTCAGGCTGGCTATGTAGTCCCCAGCCAATGTATTTTTCTCTTCTCCGGTCTCTTTGCCGTTGCGCACAAGCAGATTACCCAGCCCGCCTTGACCCGCCAGGGTGTCCGCTGGCTTTTGCTTGACAAGCGAGTCTAATCGTTGCTGGTATGCGACGATCTCTTGCTGCGTCGGATCGCCCAAAATTGGACGCAAGGTAGGCATAACACTCTGCTCAATCTTGACTCTGGCTAAGTCCTGCTCTTGCTGCGTGACTTCGATGATCGGGTTGATTGTCGGTGTCAGAGCGTCGCCCAGATTTGTTTTGATGGTCTCAATCTTCACTGGGTCAGCATTGATCACGCCATCATCTGTTACCCAAATTTTGGGCGTTAACATCTTGCCCAGGTTCGCTTTGATGATTTCGATCTTCGCCAGATCAGCATTGATTCCACCTTCATCCGTTACCCAGATTTTCGGTGTCAGCAACTTGCCCAGGTTTCCCCTGATTGTTTCCATCACTTTCGGATCGGCATTGATTCCGCCTTCGTCTGTTACCCAGATTTTCGGAGTCAGCAGCTTACCCAGATTTTCATTGATGGTCGCCATCACTTTCGGATCGGCGGAGATCACACCCTCTTTCGATAAATCGATCTTGAAACTGAATCTCTTAGATAGATCGGTGTCAACGTCCGGGCTAATGACAAGCCCCGTCACGGTCGCCTTGATGTCAAGATTATTTCCCGCCAGGGCTTGCCCATCGATGTTGATAGCAGGTGCCGCGCCAGTCGCAGCCACGCCCCCAGCCACACCAGTCGACGCGCCACCACCACCGCCGACAATCGCCGATACGGCACCATCGACCACGCCGCCGAAGTGCCTGATGATGTTTTCCTGCCCCAACTTGGATTTTTCTTGCAGGTCAATCTGGTACTGAACAGCCGCATCATTGACAAATTTGAGGTTGGATTCATCGGCGAACAGCGACATGTTTGAATATGCCTGCTCGAACAATTGCAGCACTGCTTCCGCCGACTTGCCAGCGGTTTCGACGCCGATTTTGTTCAACCCCTCCGCGGCATCTTCAATCGATACCCCTTCGTAATCCTTCTTGTTCTTTACTTCGTCTCGCAACTGGCGAAGGTATTCGTCCGGCTTTTCTTTGTAGATACCATTCTTGGCATCTTCCATATCCTGCTGTGTAACTTCACTGACCTTGACAATGCCAGCGATCATCGAATTCATTTCTTTCGCCGCAGTGTTGAAGGCTTTCTGCCCAGCCTTCGCCGCCTTTATAGCCTCTTTTGCTGCCTTGTCCTGCTCATCCTGCAATTGCTTGTGATAGGCGTTTCTACTCTTCTCTTGTGCCTGCACGGTGAATGGATTAATTGATGTATCGGTTGCGAGCGACATCGCTTCCGGTCTGGTCAATGGTCCAATCGGGCGAGTGCCGACCGTGCCACCGCTGCCGAAAAACGCCTTATTGTTGGCTGCCGCGTAGAAGACGGCGGTCTGGTAATTCAAATCTGCGACTTTATTCGCAGCGATAGCCGCCTGCCCCGCCATGCTCACGAGTTGGACACCCAGCGAGTTTATGTAGTTTCCGTACTCTGCCGCGCTGATCGCACCGGTGTTGTACTGGATCGTCAAATTGACCATCCCAGCCAAAAGCGCAGAGGTCTTTGAGTCTGTCTCCAGCGTTTCCGCACCGGCGATCTTCACCGCTTCGGCGTAGAACTGCCCAGCCTGTGTAGTGGAGCCGAGCGCGCCTTCTGCCGCTGCGAGTGCGGATTGCAGATAGCCCATACTCGCGGCTGCGTCTTCAGTGACGTGACCAGCCGCCACCGACTCACTAGCCATTATACGGATGCGCTCAGCGAAGGAATCAAGCCCAGGCACACCCGCTGCCGCCAGCCGATCCACTTCAGCTAAAAGCCCCTTCAATCTTTCGAGATCGGCAATTTGCGCCTGATACGCTGCACCCCCATCGCTCAAACCAGTAAGCTGATTTTTCTTACCGGCGATTAGGGAGTTGAGATTGTCGGCTGTGCCCAGCTTCGATGAATTACCAGAAAGGAAGGCGGAAAATTTATCAACCGCAAACGCAGCGTCGGAAAACTCTTTATTGATCAGTTCTCCGATATTGCTGTTGGCGATATTCGCTTTGAAATTCTCCCAAGCCGTGGTAAGCCGCTCAACCCCGCCCGCCTGCGCCTCTGTGCTATTCAGCAGTCCGCCAAATTTGCTATTGAGCGCATCCACCGACGCGGCTAAAAATGCTTGACTGTCATCAAGGCTTCCGTTCTCCGCCTTCAGATCAGCCATGCGTGCCTTAACTTCGGTCACGCTCAAACCGAGTTGGTCAAGGCGGCGAAACGATAGGTTGGCTGATGCTAAGGCCAGTTCAGAGATTGCCGATTGCACGTCATGAATGACCGGAGAGACGAAGGTCACAGCGCGTGCCGCTCGGGTTAGCTTCTCAAATTCGCCACTCGACTTGGCAAGCCCCAGCGATGTTGCCTGGTTGGCAATCTGTATCGCCTGAAACTCCGTAACCGTGCCACCGCTGGCTGATTGAATCGCTCGCAGTCGCTTTTCCGCCTCATTCGCCGAGCCGCTCATAATTTCAAAGGCTTTTGAAGCGCGGCTGACGCTGGTATCGAGCGCGGCAATCTCTTTGGCGTAATTGAAAATTTGTTGTGCGCCCTGCACAGTGAAATAGCCCGCGATGCCGCCCAAGACGGCATTTTGCAGCCCGCTACCGCCCGTGGGTACCGGGCTACCCTGCGTGCTGGACTGCGAGATTGCCCGCTGGCGCTCTTGCAACTCAGCTCGCAGTAACGCGGTTGTGCGCCTCTCTTCTTCGATCTTGGTGGCGGATGCCGCCTTTGCCGCCTCTGCCACAAGTGCGGATTCGTTTCGAGCAAGCTGTACACGCTCGGAGGACTGCGTTCGCGCCTCTATCGTGGCTCGCTTCTGCGATTCCACTTGCTCGGTCGTGGCACTGCGAATGGATGCCTTTGCCGCCTCAACAGATGCTTTGTCGATAAGCTCAACTTTTGTGCCAGACTGCTGGAAGGCGCGCTTCAAGGTGTCGGTCAATTCATTGATTGACCGAATCGCACCCTTATTGTCGATAATCGCTTCCCAGGTGAATTGCCTATCTGCCATTTAAAATCTCGCTGATCATTCTGTTGATGCTATCGCCGATGCCATCAATTGCCCGACTCGACATCACAAGTACCGGTCTGGCTGGAAGTTTGGCGTTGCCCTGTTCGTGCCAAGGAACCATCTCATTTGCGCTACCCTCAAATATCGAGGTCAATCCCGCCTGGTAGTCGATATCGCTGATATGCTCAGCATTGCCGCCATCGACGAAGGTGGAGCGATAGTTGCCAGACCGTTGCAAAATCGGATGTTCGCCAGGGTAGCCCAGCAACACGCGCTCGATCACGGTAGACAAGGCGAGTTGCGCCCATGGCTGCCCACCCGCCGACTCAGTGTCAAAGTTCTCAGTAAAGCCGGCGCGAATTGCCTCTTGGACGGGTTGTAATTGTTGGCGAGTTGGCTGTAAGAGGTTGCTTATCGTGCGTTGGACGGCTGCCCATTGCTGCTGATTTTGTGAGGATTCAACTAGGCTTATCACTCGTTTCTATGCTCCGAATCTCCGAAAGCCGTCGCAGGATATATTGAAAATCAGTGATAGTATCGGCTGGCAACTGTGTGAGTTCCAGTAAACCGATACCGCGCTCGGTGCCACCAAAGGCGTACCACATCAGAAAGAGGTCAAAATTATCCGGGTTGACCAGACCTTCCATCTCCACGCGCTTCCATTCGTCATCGTCGTGGAGAATCGGCTTGCGCTTGCCATTTTTGGCAAGTTCTTCCGCTTTAACAACTGCCGTCAGCGTTTCGTCAATGCGTTCTCGCTGACGGCTCCGAAGTTTTTTGCCGTCTCATCCGTAGATCGCCGCCAAAGGTTTGGGTTGGCGTCATAGGCACGTGTTACCCAGGCGTCACGCAAGGTGTCGGGACACTCCAGGACAAACCCTGCCACTGTGGCGAGTTCATCGGGCAAGCCTTCTACCCATTCACTGTCCTCATAGGCGATGCCATCGGCGGTAACGAGTGGCTTGGTTGTGCGCTGCTCAAACTTCACCGTTGCTGCCAACGCTGCCGCTGCGTCAAAGGCGGCGTTGCGAATGTCTACCTGTTCAGCGGTCAACGCCCCTTCGTAGGGAAGCGTCAGCCCGGATTGCTCAACGAAGAAATCGCGTGCGTCCACCGTCATCCGGTTGTACTTGGCACTCATCAACCCATTACATTGGGCAACCGTGATGCGCACTTGCGTTACTTCCGGGATAAAATCAATCAGCTCGGCGACCGCTTGCTTTTCCTCTTCGCTCTGGTCTTCCTTCTTCGCCAGTGCGATCAGCCGATTGATCGCCTTGTCCTCCACATAGGAAAGTGCCGAAGTATAGGTAAACTCGTATGTTGGTCTTAGCATGGTCTATTTTTGTCGATTGCCATCACGCGTTGATGGCAATCGATTAGTACGTTGCCACTGAATTGATAAGGGTTGCTGTCACCGGCGTGGATGTACCTACGTACATCTGCCACTTAATGGTCCATCTGCCATCATTCGCACCCGTGCGCTTGTAGTTATCAGGGTCCAACCAGGCGCGGATACGAGGAAGTGTGAATTGCAGGCTATACGGCACGCCTGTCGTGATCTCTTCGGCAGTCGTGAATTTGATATCAGCCGAACAATCCTTCCACGTAGCCGATGGTGCTGTGCCGCTTGCGCCACCCCACATCAGTTGCTTGTAGACTGAATACTGCACGGGGATGCCACTGAACTCGCCTTCGATGCGAATGCCACTGTCACGCGGTAGATCGCCCAGCGCAGCCGACCACAACGGGTAGTCATCTTTGCTTGTGGGGTTGTCGATTGTCAGTGACAGCCCGCGTGGCGCATTGCTTGAGTTGCTGCTGATAACCACGGGTGTGCCAGCCGGGTCAAAGGTCAGGGAGAACGTGCCCAAGCTGCGCAGCATTCTCGTTGTCGGTTCGGTCGTGCTTGTCTCTGTGCCGAGAGCAGTATCCAGAGAAAGACCAGCTACATCTGCCGACCATTTGACGCCATTGTTGTCGGCGTCGATCTTCAATTTGGTCGTGCGGCAGTCCTTAGCGCGTCGCTCCAGCGTTGAGCCGACATCGGCGTTGCCGTCGTGCAGAATGGTCAGCCACGGGTCTGCGGTTGCGGACGCCGCTGTCATTACGTGAGTTTTGGCAGTGGTGCCGCTCACGCTGTCTGCAAAGCCCAACCCCAGGATCATTGCCCCGATCACGTTGGGATAAAGAAAACCTTCGGCGTTGCCTTCCACTGTGTAGAAGGTGCGCGTGGGTGCCGACAGGTCACGGAAGACCGTGGACGCTGTCGTGCAGCCGTGTTCATCCGTGTCTGGCACTAGTTCCCAGTTTTCGCCCAGTCCCGTTGTGGTGTACAACCCACAATGGAAGCCTGTCGTCGCCGCGGTTCCTTTCGCCGACTGCTTGGCGACTTTAAATGTTGCTCTTTTTGCCATTTAGTCCTCCATGTGGGCGATTACATCGAAAGCCCGCATTGATATTCCGTAATACTCGTTTGTCCCAATGATTGGGTAGATCGCAACTGTCGCCCTGGTCGGAATCAGGCTGACAGGGTGACTGCCATCGTCATCCACCACAGTCTGAATTGTGTTCATCTGCGCGAAAATGAACTTACGTACACGTGCGTCCAGGATTTTTGCGTCTCTGGTTGCCACCGCGCGTGAGCCCATCACTGCACAGGCGATGAAGTACTTGAATCTCGCCTCACCGTTGGCGCTGAATAGATCGTCCCCGTGCTCGCGCAGATTCATTTCCTCAACGCGACCATCCACAATGCCAAAGGGAAACTCCCGCTTCTTCCAATCCATCTGTAGCAGGTCGGTGAGGATTGACGCCTCGACTATCTGTAGCTTTAGCGTTGGAAAGGCTGAAGCGCGCCCCATGTAGGCATCCAACTGACTTCGTAACCTCTCGTCGATATCGTTCCAGAGTGATTCGCTCATAGTTTCCTAGCGACCGCTACGATTTACCCGCCTCAGCCTTTCTTTGCAGGCACTGGCGTTGGTGCGGCCTGCACTTCCACCGCTGTTGTGGTCGGCACGTTGAGACCAAGGTGGGTGCGCAACTCTTCCGGCATTGGCTGACAATCGTTGGGGTCATCAGATGGTGCATAGGTGGTATCGCCGAGCACCACTGTGTGATCCAACTCGCTGTTGTGAATCCAAACAATCATGTCCAACTCCTGCTAGTTCATCTTCAGTGGATAGGTGAGGGTGGTTGCGAGGTGGCACTGAAGCCAAGACACGTGCTTACGCGGCATCGGCGATGTTGGCACCATATTGCGCAACACCAAAAATGCGTGGCGCGCCATCGTCAAAGCCAAAACAACTGGACCATGAGACCGTGGCGGACGCGTCCGTCGCTGCATTCGCTATCGCCTTATCCAACTGTTCGTCCCACTTGGCGGCTGCGTCCTGCAACTTATCGGCGATTCGAGTGGTGTCCTCTTTGCGCCCATCCATTTCCTGCACGATTGCCACGCGAGCGTAGGCGGTGGCCAGTGCCCGCAACACCAGAGAAACTGCCCGTTTCCACGAGCCAGCGAGGTCAATGAAGACCTGAAGTTCCTCATCGGCATAGAATGTGCCATCTGGTCTGACGCCTGCATTGGTGTCCAGTAGCGAGACGTCATTGATGACCATGCGCAATTTACCGATATCGGTACTCAGGTCATAGTTGGTGGTGGTGTAGACGGGTGTCGCGGGCATGGTCGATTACTCCGTTACTTCGGTCACGTCCAACCAGGGATTGGCTCTGAGTTCAGCCAGGGCGGGGTGGTCAGCAGTAATCTCGCTGCCTTCTCCCGTAAAAATGGCACCGGCGCTGCGCACGCTTCGGATTGGGCTGGTACCATTCACCTTGACCATGTAGCCGATGACGGTCTTTGCCTTTGCTTTCGCTTTCGGCGTTGCCTGTGGCTCTGTTGACGCTTGGCTGTCACTTTTTGTGTCTTCCATAGGACCCTTTATCTAAGGTGCTCTCACCGTAGCAAGAGCACCTCTGAATTGAAACTTGAACCAAATGTCAGCGGACTAGGTGTTACCCTGCGTGATCAAGCGCCAGTCGCCATACTGCACGTTGTAGCGAGCGAAGAACTTGAAGTAGTGCATCCCGCCGTCTGCCTGTTGTGGGTCGAACCAGGCGGATTGCAGGTAGGGAGCCTCGCGCATCACAACCAGCAGAGGCTTGACCGATTCCTTGGTGTCCACTACAAACCACGAAGTGGAATCAATCCAGGGCACAGAGATCATGTCCACGCGACCGCTGTAGGGGTTGAGGTCGCGGTTTGTGGTGCCATACATCTGATTGTTGGCAGTGATTTGGCTGGCATCATAGAAGAGTGCCGGGCTGACAATCAGCAGGTCGGGTGTGTAGCCAGTCTGTTCGCCCTGGTCGTCCACGTAAAGGGACGCACTGGCGTATACAGACTTGAAGGTCGCCGCGCTGAGTGCGGATGTGCCCGTGTTGCTTTGTGCGGTCTGGTACTTCGCATTCTTGTCGGCGTGACTCGCGCTAAACAGCGGTTTGTCGTCGTAGCACGCGCCGTAGGCACCAATCGTTTCGCCGCCATTGATGGCAGAGAAGACGAGTTGGTTGACATGCTTGTCGAAATTCTCACGCGCCATTCGTGCTTTGCTTTCCAGTGCACCGGTGCGGTCGTCCTTGATGGCGTTGTCGCTAATGCCGATGGTGATATCCCAATCGACTGGCGTCACGCGCAACAGTCGTTCGCTCATGCCCTGAACGGCCGCGCCGTTCTTGCTGTTCTTGGGCATGGGGGGTGCGCCCAGATCGACCAGGTCGTCTGTAGCGCCAGTGATATCAATCTGCATTGCCACGCGCTGCCAGAGCGGTGCGATGTCTTTGCTTGCACGAAGGAAGCCAGTTCGTGCCGAGGCAATTAGATGTCCTGGCACCTGTCCAGAGTTAATCATGGTTATTCTCCCTTCTTAGAACACGAACTGACGTGTGGTCAGTTGAACATAGACGTAGCCATTGGCAACGCGTGTAATCTTGCCCGCGGTGCATTGGGTCGCCGAGCCAGTGCCAACAGCCAAGGTTCCGCTGTCGGTAAAGACGACAGTTTTGCCAACATCGGCATCGGTGAACGCTGCCGACTGAAACCCAACTTCACCATCGGTGATGACATCGATCTCTTTTGTGACTTCGAGATCGCCAGCGGCTACGGTGATGTTTTCGTTAGCGATGCCAATGAAAACATCGGCAGCCGTGACCAATGTGACCGCAGCGACCCAGCCGACAATATTGACTGTATCCACCGACTTGTCGAGGATGACGGGCTGGCCGCGATAGATGCTGCGAGCGACGGACGTATCGACATTGAATCGCTCGGTAAACAGAGCTGAGGGGCGACGATTCGATAAGTCGCGTCCCTGTGTGAGTTCGGCCATGACTTAGCTCTCCTTCTTTGCGAATGCGCCGAGGTCGTACTTGCCCTTGTCGCCGAGCAAGTCGGCGTTGAGTGCAAAGAACTCATCGACTGTGCCACCGGTGCTGATGTGCGAGCGCAACACTTGCTGCCACTCACTGCTCAACTGTACGGTTTCGGTGATTGGCTTGCCCGCGCTGGTTCCCATCTCACTGAAATCGACTGTGCCACCGGCATAGATTGATTCGAGCAGGTTTTGCACCGCCTCGCGGTTGGCGGCTGGCAGTGCAGACAGCACGGCAGCGACATCGGCGGGCTTGGCTGGGATGGCGTGCTTTCCAGTGCTGGTGACGCGTTCGCTAAACTCTGCGATCTGACGTTCCGTGCGCACTTGAGACATGAAATCCGCAACGGCTGCGTGGCGCTGGGCTTGCAAGTCGCCCAAGAGGTCATTCAGTTGCTTGCGGATGCTTGCGATTTCGGCGTCTGCCTGTTGGCGGAACTGAGCAATAACTTCATCCCGGTTGGGGATGTCGCTCTTCACAACAGGTGTAGCCGGAGTCGCTGAGGCGGACAGTTCAGCCGGAGGAGTCTTGGATTCAGACTCAGCCGGTGGCACTTTCTCCTCTGTTGGCTTGACATTTACGTCTTTTGCCATGGATTCCTCCGGTTTTTGAAACAAAACGATTAAAGACGAACTTGCGCCTTCGTTCATGCGTGATAGTTCGATTGGGCGCATGTTGTTGACCGCGGGGAAGTTGGTCAATGACACGCTCAATAGATACTTTTCAACGAGATCGATGGTGCAAGAGACATACCTGTATTGCTTGGAATGGACCATGCTTAAGCCGAGCTCATTCCAATTTGGGGCAACAAATAAACTGTTGTTGAGGCGACGAACACCCAGCAGCCAGCCTGCGGCCTCTCTGCGTTCGTGATTTAGGTCGATGGGGATTTCCTGCCCAGCTTTGTTGTTGGCAAAGTTTTCGACCAGGGCGTCGAGGAGGGCAATGTCAATCGTGATGGGCGTGCCATTCATGTCAGTGAACTGCCCGGTGCGAATCGCTTCGATTTCCGGGTAGTACGGCGACGGATCTGCGTAGGCGTACTCGTCAAAGCCATACATGAAGTGCAGCAACTGCTCTTTATTTTGTTGGGTTGTTACCTCAGTCATTGCAGTCCCTCAAAAACGGACAAAAAAAGCCGGAGTCCCTGTGTTGGACTCCGGCTTTTGCAATGTTGAGAGAAAATGAAAGAGCCAGAGCAACACATCGGCTCTGGCTCTTGGCTCTGGCTCAATCTTCTCGCAATGTAGGCGAGATTACTTTCTGTATGGTATCAGAAGTTTACAGGCTTGTCAACATTAATTTTTTAGCCTGACAGAATTAGAACGGTGATGCACGGATAAGACGCGCAATTTCTTAAAAATGGATTAAGTTTTGTAATATAAATCACATAAAATGCATTCTATAAACAATACACTATAAATACATTCAAAGAAAGGAGGTAATCGAGACGATGAAATGTGTGAGAGTGTCGAAGGATAGCACGCCCGCCCAGGTAGCTGGTGCCATTGCGGGTATTCTGCGCGAGGACGGGGAAGTGCTAGTACAGGCGATGGGGGCGGCGGCTGTCAATCAGATGGCCAAAGCCACGGCGGTAGCGCGCCGGTTCATGCGAGACGAAGGTAGTGATTTGAGTCTTCAGCCGCGGCTAGAGACATCCGACGATTTAACGCGAGTTATTTTCGAAGTCAAAAAAATAGACTGATTCGGTCCCTGACCGGTGCGAATCAGTCTAAACACCAATCTGGAGGATTGATGATGAAACAACAGTACAGCATTAAAAAGAAAAGCGCAAGTACGTTTTTAGTGGTATTTTTGTCGGTTTTGCTGGGGTAGATCTCCGCTCTGGCGTCCGAACAGGTACCAGAGCACCACATCGATGTAAGAGCCACAGCCTGCCACCAGGCGGATGGTAGCTTTGCGGTTCAATGGATTGCAAAGACATGGGACTACAACGCACCGGGCGGACTCAACCCTGATGTGTTAGTCGAGAAGAGCACGGACGGTGGCGCATGGGAGATTGTTGCCCACTCCGCATTCACCGACACAACCACGCCAAAGCGGGAAATTTCTGGTACTTTCCAGACCGCAAGCGGCATTCACTCGCTCACGATTCGTGCCACGGCAGTGGGCGTGTGGGGCAATGGGCACGTGGGCGGACAATCCAACGAATGGGCGGTTGCGCTCCTTGATTGCCCAGCGACACCGACCGCAACACCGACCGACAAGCCAACCAAATCATCCACGCCAACCCCCACGCCCACTGTGACAGCAACCGGAACGGGCACCTCTACAGCAACAGCCACCGCGACAAAAGCCGTAACTAAGACTGCGACCAAGACGCCCACGCCCACGCCGACCATTACGCCGACTCAGGTAGTCTGGGACAACAGTTCGTTGACGGTCACATCCATTTGTATGGACGGGCTATCGACGTTCACGATCACGAACACCGGCAGCAACATGACAGACGTCACGAAATGGACGCTCACGGTGAATGGCGAAGCGGTCATCACTGGCGAGATTCAACTGGGCACAGGCGAGGCGTATCGCATGGGTTTTGCAGTGTACAAGGGTGCGCTTGCCCTCACTGTTGAGCAACGTCCTGGGTATCCTGGTGCGGCATCGGCATCGGCGACAATCGACACGAGCGGTTGCGTGATCGAGCCGACTGCGAATAGTGAGACCAGTGAACCGGCAACGCTTGCCTACGCCGGTACTGGGCGCAATGAGAAAGGCGAATTGTACGCCACTTACCAAGTAGTTTGTGGCACATATGCCGGCGCGATTCGGGCTGAGTTTAAGTTTGTGGACGGGGCGATTCGCTCTGAAAGCGGCATCCAGTGCGGGGGTACCTTAACCGTGCCGCAATACACGTCGCTTATCGTGCTGTACGACGCCGATGGCAATCAATTAGCGGAGAAGGTGCCGCCCATCGACATTTCGACCCCACCATCGTTTATCATGCCGTTCTGGGTGTACTTGCCGATTGTAGTGAAGTAATGGAAGAGTTGCATTGATTGGGTAAGCTTTCCAGTTTGCGACGGAAGGGCGTTCACTACGGTGCGGCCTGACACATTGGCGGCTGGGTGGCTCCACAAAGCAACAGTGATTATCGACGAGGGGAGGTAATTGTGCTGAGGGAACTATTAAACTCGCTGCTAGAAAAAAAGGCGAATCTGCGGGTTGAAGCGTCTCAGGTGCGAACGCAATCCCAGCGGAACAAAATCAATCGCGAGTTGGAGAGGGTGCAACGCCAGATAGATGCAGAGAAAAAGCGAATCCCATCTCGCAAGTAACAAATACCAGGATCGGCGTTGATGCAAAGGGGGCAGCAATGGCAAAATTCCGAAAGAAATCGACAATTGAGGCAGTGCAGTTTTTTGGGGACGGAGTGAAAGTTGATGGAGTCACCTACCCAGACGAAGGCTACATCGGCAGAGCATCCGTAGTCGCTGGAAACGGACGTGTATTTCTGTCGGATGGTGACTGGATCATCACAAATGCAGATGGCAGTAAACAGGTGTGCAAACCTGATGTTTTTGAGGAAATGTACGAAGCCGTTGAGTGATTTATCAACAATTATCACCGGGGATGGTCTCGGTGATAATCAGGATTAGCGTTGAGAGGAAAAGAAATGGATACACCATGTGATTGTAACATATGGAAGAAAAAATACATTCAAGGCACACGATTCACAAACGGTGAATACTCTATTGGTTGCCCCAACCCATCAAAATTCAATGTGGTAGTAGGTGGCAAAGAGTATGTTGTGTGTGGTGTGCATAAGAACATGTTGCAACGATATGCAAAGCGAATGAAAAAAGAGTTTAAGGAATTATCTCGGCAATAACAACAATTAGCGTCGAGAGTAGGTAGATGCGCAATGATTTTCCATACAGGGTCATTTACGGACGCCTGCACAGAGGCGCAAAGAGTGGCACGGCTGTATAAGTGCCGCGTACGCGTTTATCGTGGGCTCACCGACTTTTACGTGCTAGAAGATATTTACAGTAGTCTGCTGAGGGGTTGGTTATTCCTGTCTCATCCTGGTGGAGATGTGACAGAAATGTCCGATATAGGAAAACGGGTCGAGGCCGCCATCAATCGAAGGGTGAAAATAATTAAGTTACAGGATTATCGACGGCATTAAAACAAGGATGAGAAGGGGGTAGATGTGTTCAAAGTTCATGCGTTTGTAGACAATCGCAAGATCATCCAGTGGAGAATGCAACATATTCCAGCTAAAGGTGACATAGTGCGCATCGCTAAAGATACATATTGCGTTGTAACCGAAGTTGTATGGTGCCTTGACGAGGAATCCACTGATGGTCAAAGAGTTAATTTAGCATTGGAGTCAGCTGAGCGAACGGAGTAAACCCCATGCGCCGACTCACCATCAAGCGGCGATAGTTATGATTAGAATCGAGAGCCATATGAATATAGACAAATTCGACATAATTACAGTTGGTTTATCAGGAGGTAAAGACTCTACGGCACTCGCGTTGTGGGTAAAGTTTGAGAGTGGCTGGGATATGTCGAGGGTCGTCTTTACGTTCTGTGAAACTGGAAACGAAGATCCATTCACGTATGCCTTTCTTGGCTATCTGGAATCCGTCATTGGCGACATCGTCGTGATTAATCCTGGCGAGACGCTGTATGAATTATCAATGCGTAAATCTCGTTTTCCCAGCGCGAAGGCACGCTTCTGCACCCAGTCGCTCAAAATATACCCAAAACATGATTTGCTGAGTTTATTTGTTGATCACGGACTGCGCCCATTAAACGTCACTGGCGTGCGCAGGCAAGAAGGCAAAGCGTCAAACAATCGTGGAGATGCCGAACTATTTGATTACGATGTGTTTCGCTGTAGAGATAGCGATTACATTATTGATACTTGCCACCCACTGGCATACTGGTCGTTGGGGGATGTCTGGGACATTCATAAGCGTCACCTGTCAATTGATGCGGTTGCGGATATTGTTGATGCTGATGAGGCGATGAGTGAAAGCGGAAAGTCGGCGCTTTAGCGCCGACTTTCCGCGGCTGGCATCCCAAGGAACCCACTTTATGATATCGGATCAACGCGGGTTGGCTGCTTTCCTTGCATCAATAGCCGAAAAGCTGAAATAAAATCAATGGCAAAGTGGCGACCCGAAAGAATTGATTTTATTCGAGACTGGGAACTGGCAATTTCTGAGCACAGACAGGGCGAGGAGACGTACAGCGGCTTTTTTGCGCCGTCGTCAGTCACCCGAAATTTTCGCTCCAAGCGCGTGGTCGGAAAAGATGGGATTGAGCACTATGTTTGCACCGTCGATGATGTAGTGCTCTGGGCGCAAACAAGCCGCGGCGGGAAGCAATTTCAGATGGACTTTGAAGAAGAGTCTTCAGTTTGCCAGATTGGAGGACACTGCGAGTAAAATGAAGTCAGCGCAAACATGCCCCAACCAGGTACTACATAGCCGAGCGTATTCAAAGTACCCAACATGCGGGAAAAGCCTGAAAGTAACAATTGACCCGCAATCCGACAGACGCGTTGCTGTTGCTATTCAAGATGCGACCGAATAATTTATGCGAATGCACAAGATCGGCAAGCGATTATTACGGTAGGGACTTGTTTCAGTAGTGCTTCGAGGTAAAAATAATGCTATCGAATGGAGTTGATCCAACGAGTGACATGGATACCCACGGGGATGATTATCTCAATCGCCAGGTAGATGATATCTTTAAAGGTGTCTGCAATCGGCTATTCGCAGGCATATGCGACGGTGTCGTCACCGCGTTGACGGCTGAGAATGTCCCGCTCGGCAAGTGGTATGAGGTTGAATTTAGCTTTGATGATACATATAAAAATGCGCACGATGCCACAGTTCTATCAATTGAAAAGGCTGTGACGGACTACACTGCAACACTAGGTCGCCGACCGAGTGTTATGGTACTGAACTTTCGCCCGATGTGGACAAATGTATTATCGTCGCGGTTATCGCTTGGTATGGTCCGCACCGACGCAAACTATAGTGTGTTTTTGGAGATGCTGGTACTGTTTGTCGATACCCTGCCCGATCAGTCAGCGCCCACGAACGCGTTCTGGCTAGGCAATATTGACGGGGCGCAAGCGCAGTTTCCGAATTTGCTCCAGTCAGTGGATAGGTTCAGCTACTTGAGGGACAGGGTCAGCAGCGCCATACTGTCATCGGTACAACGACAGATAAAAGGGGAGAAGCTTGAAGGCAACAATTGACGACATGAAGATGGGTGAGGCTTCGAAAACGGTTGTGAATCTGACAATCGGCGATCATGTCATTCCGTGCGAACTCATTGAAAAGCCAGACTTCGACAGCGACAGCGACGAACCTATCGAATTGAAATGGCAACTGTCGTGTGAGGTTGACGGCGCTGGATACAGGGCAATTTGTGAAGCTCATTTCGGTGCGATACTTTGCAGTTTGGAGTTAGCAACCAGTAGAGGCGTATTAGAGGATTTGCAGTTTTTCAAAACAGATAAAGATACGGCAACTCGCGTCGATTTTACTTTCCGCAGGTTGGCAATGATGAGAAACCCTCGCACTGGCGTCCGGCGTCCCAGAAGATAGCCCGACGTTCAATGCTAAGCGTCCCGCCTGCAACCGTAACCAGCAACATGTACTGCACCAAAAGGACAAAATGAGTACCAAACCCAAGTAACAGAGCAAGAACAACGCGGGCTTCACAGAAATCTGATCGCTAAACTATCTGGACTCTTCGCCGCCAACATCGGCGACATGACAAAGCTCACGGCGATGAACGTCGCAATTGATTTCTGCGTAGCATCGCTCGTCTATGTGTTCAAGTCAACCAATACGATTGCCGACCTGAAAGGGGAGGTCATCGGCGATGAGGTTGCGCGCAGGATAGACGAGTTGGTGAAGGCTAATGGCAAACCCTGATCAGCGCTCTTGCATCATCGCCCTCTTCATCGTAGAATAACGCCATGCAGTTCAATATTTGCGCCGTGTGCGCCACCCTTCAATGGTTAAGGGGTGGCGCTTTTTTATTTCCAGGAGGAATATGAGTTACCGGACAAACACGTTCACCATCGAACAACCCTACGGCATTGGGCGAGTACTGAAGGATGAGAACTGGATTGCGGATGCCACGTACAGCCTCACGGTCACGCAGGCAGTGAAAGTTCACACCGCGCTCGGTGGCGAGACGCGCGAGACGCGCGAGCCGAAAGAGATGACCGGCAATATCCGCGTCACGAATGGCGATGCGCACCTATTGCGTCACCAAGAGACGGGCACAAGCTTTTCAGATGCGGGATTGGTGTTGGAATTGGCGGATGGGCGAAAGTGGAGATTCATGATCGCATCGGCGAACGTTCTGGCGGGCGTGTATCGGATTCAGCAGACTCATTCCGATGATCTCGGATAGAAACGCAGGGAGTAAATACGAAAACGTTTTCGTATTTACTCCGCTTGCGCCGTCCTCAATTGCTCTGCTCTGGCAGTCAGTAGCCGCCGAAAGTCATCGACCGTGAATGAGAAGCTTGTCTTTGCGTGTTTGTCGTAGAGTTTCAACGCCCCATCCTCCACCTTTGCCACCCTCGTCCCGAGCGGACTCAGTAGCCAGTTTTCGGCATCCACTCGCCATTCAAACTGAAAGTTATTCATCACGGATCCTATACTCCTTATGACATCTGCAACTTGAATGCTTCGGAATTTCGTGTGTACCCAGTTCCACCCAACCGTCTGATTCTGCCAGTCGGCACACGTTACACGCACCAGGTTCAGTGCGCAACCACTCCTCTTGTACGCCAGCCAGCCGCATTCGCCTGTCGGTCTCTCGCCGATATTGCCCATAGGCCCCATCGGCATACAGCCCGGCACGCGCAATTGTCTGTTCTGGCGTAATCTCGCCATCCTCATACTGACGCATGAAGCGCGCCAGGTAGCGATACTCATCGCTCAGCACGCGCCCCACGCGCCCATACAACCGCCCGTCTACCTGCTCCCAGCCACCAGCGCCCAGCGCCGCGGTGGACAAGTGCAAATTCTTCAATTGCTCCATCACGGCACGCTGAAAGAGGGACGGAGAAATAGAGCCGATTGTCATCGCCGCCGCAAGCGCAGCGA
>ERZ724520.489-NODE-489-length-21328-cov-5.778217_pt1 | contig 21328 bp, 23 predicted proteins | sample MGYA00376053_ERZ724520 | MGnify/ENA primary metagenome ERZ724520 (study PRJEB28724, sample SAMN07190886) | activated sludge metagenome | isolation source: activated sludge of sewage treatment plant in Hong Hong | place: USA: Christiansburg, Virginia | collected...
ATCTAAAGTATATTTATCTAATTACGAAAGTCAAATTTATGCGAAAACAGGTTTACATTCAAATGAAATAGAATTAATTCCTAAAAACAATCAAAAAGACAACTCAAAAAAATCAAACCAGTATTTTACCGCTTACACATCAAATGTACTTCAAAAATCATTTAACACTACAAACAATCAATTGCCAAAAGATGAATGCATTATAGTGTTTAATGCCTACAATAAAAACTCAAAAGATTGCAGTATTGAACCATTAAGCTTTGAAGTTATATTCACGAGATTAAAAAACGGGTCCCTTACAAATACTTGGGAATTCAAAAATACAAACATCAATTTAACAAAATAGCAATGAAAAAAATAGTACTATTTATAGCTTGTACAGCAATAATTGCATGTACTCCCAAATATGAAAAAATAAAAGTTGGTATGAGTTTAACAGAAGTTGAATCCATTTTAGGTAAACCAAACCACTCCTCAAGCTCTAGTTCCTCATCTACATTTAACGGAATAGAAATTATGAGTTCCGAAACTACATGTAAATACAATGATGTTGGAACATTTGAATTTATTAATGACACATTAATTAGTAAAAGTAAATAAGTAACTAAACAATTTTACCATGAAAACTATCAAACTTACTATTCTGTTTCTATTACTTGTTAATTACACGTATGCGCAACAACCGCAAATAGGAATAATAACCGCAATATCAGATAAACTTGTTACACTTAAATTAGAAACAAATCCAACTAATGTAAAACCCTTAAGTATTGGCTATGTATCAAAAGACTTAACTGGTACAAAAGGTCCTTTAGGAATGACTTTTACTAGCGGATGGTTTGAAATTGGTGAAATAAGAGTTAAATCAATAAATAAAAATAGTGCTATAGTAGAAATCGTAAAAGAAAAAACTGATATAGTAATAAATGGTAAAGTGCAAAAGCAATTTGTGGTAGGAAAAAAAATAAAAATTGAATGGACCAAATAACTATCTATAACACTAAAATGAAAAGTGTAACCTTAAACGACCCCAATAATTCTGGTGACTACATTCGATTTACTTTTGAAAAAAGCATTTTAGAATATCATTGCAAAACAACAATTGAGCTACAAAACAACAATGAAATTTATATTTCAGATAAACAAAGTGTACATTTTAATGAAATACTAAAAATAGCAAATTGGTACAAAAACATGGGAAACTATTCTGATGTGTTTCCCGATTTAATAATAGCTGATTTAAATTTAAAATTTTCGAATTATTATTTCGAAAAAGGAGAAGGCGTTTACTACTTACTTTATAATACAGAACTAGGAAAAGTTTTTAAATTCCATTTTTGGGAGCAAATTGGAAACTCAAATACATTTATTTATGATCAATTTATGCAATGTTTAGAATCATTTAAATAAAACATTAAGATGGAAAAAACAAAAAAGCTAATTGAGGAAACCATTGTAAGCATTGGATTAACAGTTGACGGTTGTTTTGACTCTGAAAACGATTGGTATGTAATTTATAAAGGATCAGCTACATTAATAATTTATCAAAGTTTTTTACCAATAGTAAACTCAACTAACTATAGAAATATAATTGGATTTGTTTCGCCCATGTTTAAAGTTCCAGACAATATGCCTATAGAATTTTATAAAGAAATTTTATCCGAAAACAGTAATATTGGCGATGGAACATCTTTTAGCATTAATAAAAACAACTTCCTACAAATAACTTTACACATTGAAGCCTATGCATTAACAAAGCAGTTTATGATTGATACAATAGGCACTGTGTTAAACTGGAGTGATAAATTTGATGATGAGTTAATGGAGAAATATAAAAACTATTTAAAATAAATGATAAGGCAATTTTCAAACAGCTATTTTAAAAATTTTAAACCAACTAAAACAGGAAACTTTTTTAATATTATTAATGTTACAAGAAATGAAACCAACACATTTGATAATAGTTACATTCAGTTACTTGAACTATTAAAAGCTCTTCATATTGAACATTCTTTACCTGAAAAAATAAGTTGGGGCTACGAAAGAGTTGGTTACGAATCATTTTGTTATAGCGACCAATTTGATGCATCTATGCAAAGTAATGATTTTGATATATACGGCCATGTAGAAGAAGATTATTACTATGATAGAAAAGATGTTGTCATTAATAATTTTCTAAATATATCCTTCACAAACTCTAAAAATGAAGTCTTTGAAATTTGTTTTGCGTTTTTTGGAGCAACAGTTTCAATTTTAAATAAAGTTATAGATAAAGGCTATTATGATTTTTCTGTACCAGAAAATTATAACGCAATGTTTGAAAAAGCAATTAACCCAAGTTAAATGAATATTGAAGAAAATTCATTAGGATTGCTTTTTACAGAAAAGAGATTACCAGATTGGATTGAATATTTTGCAATTCTTTTTCTAATTGTAATAGTTTTTGCAATTAAATTTTTAATATCAAACTTTAAAGATTACAATGGAGCAAAGCGTATCGTTTTCGTTTTGTTTATTGCCTCATTTATTTATTTATGTGTTAATAGTATATTATTACTTTATCCTTTAAATCAATATAATAATGATTTTAAAGTCGAATTAAATTACAAGTCAAATAAGCAACAAGTAATTTTATCTTCTGATAAACATAATTTAAAATACACAGATAAAATATTAAACTTCAAAGCATTTTATTCTGAATTTGAAAGATCTACTCTAAAATCCACTAATAATAATGTGATGGGAAAATACCATTTATATTTATTAAGAAAGGATGGCTTATTAGTATCATTAAATACATATGAGATTTCAGATTGGAATGTACATGTAATACCATTATTACAAAAAACAACACTTCCCATTATTACAGATACTTCTATTTTAGATATAAAAACTCATTCAGATAGTTGCTCCGTTCAATTAAACTATGATGTAACTCAACTGGCAAAAAACTTAAAATTTGGAACAATAACCCAAAACAAAAATGAGATTACTTACGAGGTTGGACTACACGGTAATAAAATATTAAACTCAATAATAATACCATTGCTTTTACTTTTTTGGACTGGTGCCATTCTTAGCTCAATCAATACATATGAGTCAAAGGGAAACCGTTTGTTTAAATACACTTTTTTGGTATTATTTTCGGCTAGTTGGAGTTTTTACTATGTATCTAATTTTGGTAAACATCGCATTGTATTTTCTGATTCTGGATATCAAACATTCACAACAAATAAACTAATTAAAAAAATAAATGAAAATAAAGGCAATTGGAAAGATGCAAAAAAAAGTATAGCATACATTGCCAATTCTAACACCATGGGGATTACTTTATACGAAACAAATGTATCTACCAATGTTACTGATATTTTAAGCGCTGTAACAAGCGGAAAGGTAAAGTCTATACGATTAGATGGTGTTGAATGGTATGATCAAATTATGCTTTCAGATTTTGTATTAAGTAAAAAAAATATTAATATTAAGTAACCATTTAGTGATGAAAATTTTTACTTTTTTAATGCTTTTTGCAATTCCCTATTTTTGTTCTAGTCAAAACAAAACGAGAATTGGCGCATTTGCCGAATACAGCGAAAACTTTAATTCTAGAAACATTAGTGGGGGGCTTAATTTAGAATTACTTATAGGAAACACAGAACGATTTGCATTAAACTATAAATTTAATGCTGGGGCATCATCAGATAAAGCATTTTATTTTCATTCAACCTTAGGGGGTTTTGCTGGAGGATTTATTCTTTCTAAATTAGGAAATACCGGTTTTGAAGCAGTAAACACACTTGGTTTTTTCTTGTGTTTTGTTCCAGAAGGAGTAACATTTTATCCTAACCCAGAAAGTAAATTATCTCCTGGTTTTTATATTAATCCACTAGGTAGCGATTATTGGTTTAAAAAAAATAATTACGAAACTTTTAAAGTTAGTGGTGAATTAGGTGGTAAAATCATGTTAAATCACACCGAAAAGTTTGCCATTCAAGGTCATGTTGGATTAAAATATTTATATGGACCTAAAACAATTGAACCATTATTTATAACCGCAGGAATTGGAATACTTTTTACTGACCTTTAACTATTTCTGTTTCTATAATTTTATTTATTTCCTCTGCTCTAAAAACAACCATGGCATGCGACCCATTATCAATTGTGTAATTACAAGTAACGTTTTTATATAACAATAGCCTATCAGCTGTACCATGAATATGAATTACAGCCTTATCATTTTCCTTCCTTTTCCAACTTACTATAATATTTATACAATACTTAAAATAGTTTTCTGTCATGCTATTTACCATACCTAAATACTCTGGTATATAAGCTGTTCCAAAGCCAATAAACCATTTTCCGTGATAGGCCATTTTTCTGTGCATTTGTTCAGTTACAACTTTATGAACTGGCAAAACATTCAATAGTTTAATAAACCATGGTAGCTCTAATCTACTTTTGGCAGATGAAACAATAATTGTTTTAACAGGATTAACAATTTTACAAAGTTCAGTACAAATCATACCCCCAAAAGAAACTCCTAACAAGCAAAAGGGTTCATTCTGATTTATTTGTGGTATAAATTTTTTGGCATATGTTTCCATTGTATCATTTTTACTTGGAACAGGCCATTTTAAAATAACCACAATATGGTTTTCTATATGAGTATTTTCATATAGTTTTTCTGTTGTTCCCAAACCCGGTATGGCGTATATCTTCATGTTTACAGCAATAAATCTATCAAAAAAAACTATTAATAACCTAAAAATGAGTTAATAACTTTTTAGCATTTTAGAGCTTATCGGTTTATATTTGTTGGAACAAAAATAAATAAAAATGACTACTGAAATGGCTTTAGAAAATATACTTACCGAAATAAAAAACGAAGTATTAGTAATTACTATTAATCGCCCAGATAAATTAAATGCTTTAAACCGTCAAACAATTGAAGAATTGCATGAGGTATTAGTTGAGGCAGAAAACAATAAAGCGGTACGTGCTCTTATATTAACAGGATCTGGAACAAAAGCATTTGTTGCAGGTGCTGACATAGCTGAATTTGCAAATTACAATCAAGAAGAAGGAAAACAATTAAGCTCAATTGGCCACTTCAAAATATTTAATTTTATTGAAAACTATTCTAAACCAGTAATTGCAGCTGTTAATGGATTTGCACTTGGTGGTGGTTTAGAATTAGCAATGGCTTGCCACATGAGGGTTGTAAGCTCAAATGCTAAAATGGGTTTACCAGAAGTGAGTTTAGGTGTAATTCCAGGATACGGTGGTACTCAGCGTTTAGCTCAATTAGTTGGAAAAGGTAAAGCGTTTGAAATGATTGTATCAGCTGATATGATAAGTGCTGAAGATGCTTACAAATGGGGTTTAGCCAACCACTTAACATCGCAAGAAGAATTATTAAATAAATGTTTCGAAATCACTAATAAAATTGTAACAAAATCGCCAGTTGCTATTAAAACAGCTATTAAAGTTATTAATGCTGGATATAACAACAAGTTTAATGGCTACGAAGTGGAAATTGAAGAGTTTGGAAAATGCTTTTTAACGGGTGATTTTAAAGAAGGCGTTACTGCTTTCTTAGAAAAAAGAAAAGCTGCATTTTTAGGTAACTAATTAATAATTATACTATGAGTATTACACGTCCTTTTAATTTCAAAAAATGGATTGACGAAAACCGTCATTTACTTAAACCGCCTGTAAATAACAAGGTTGTTTACAAGGATGCCGAATTTATAGTTATGGTTGTTGGTGGACCGAATTCTCGAAAAGACTATCATTACAATGAAAGTGAAGAATTCTTTTTTCAATTAGAAGGAGATGTAATTGTAAAAATACAAGAAGACGGCAAAGAAGTTGAAGTGCCAATTAAAGAAGGAGATATATTTTTGTTGCCTCCTAAAGTACCTCATAACCCTGTTAGATTTAAAAACACCATTGGCTTAGTAATGGAGCGTAAACGCAGAGCTGGCGAGAAAGATGGCTTACTTTGGTTTTGCGAAAAATGTAATACCAAATTATATGAAGAATATTTTATGTTAGAAGATATTACAACTCAATTTCAAGCTACATTTACTAAATTTTACAATTCAGAAGAACTAAGAACCTGTAAATCATGTGGCCACGTAATGGAACCACCTCCTGTTATTGCTTAATTAAATTATTTTATGAAACCACCGAAAAAATGGAAAATGGCCATTCTTATATGGATAGCTATTTACCCTACTATCACCTGTATTTTTTTGTTTTTTGGAAAATACTTAATGCAAATTAATCCTTTACCACTAAGAACATTATGTATAACCTTAATTGCAGTGCCTCTTATGGTTTTTGTATTAATTCCTCAATTACAAAAGCTTTTAAAAAATTGGTTAAATAAATAATCTAAATTTTTACTTATGACTTGCAAAACCTCTGATAATCTTACCATTTTCTTTGATGTACAAGGAAATCAAAATGCAACTCAAAGCATTGTATTTTTAAATGGTTTATCACAATCGAGCGTTTCATGGATTTTAACCACACCTTTTTTTAAAGCAGATTATAAAATAGTTTTAATTGATTTTATTTTTCAAGGACAAAGTGATAAAACCGGCGAATGGCGCAGTTTTGATCAACATGCTAAAGATGTTATAACAGTATTAGATTTCTTAAAAATTGATTCGGCCATTATAGCGGGCTTATCGTATGGTAGTTTAGTTGCGCAAAACCTTGGGGTTAATTCCCCAAAAAGAGTTTCTAAATTAATTTTAATGTCAACATTTGCAAACAAAACGCCCTATTACGAAGCCATAGAATTATCGTGGTGGAGAGCTTTAGAATTTGGAGGCTACGGTTTAATGTTAGATATTATGTTGCCATCGGTACTAAGCGAAAATTATTTTAAAAATCCATTAATTCCGATAGAATTAATGAAACAAACAAGACAGGAAGCGAACGAAGACAAACAAGCATTATTTAAATTAATGCGTGCCACTAAAGAAAGACCAGATTACAGACCTGAATTAAAAAAAATAACATCGCCAACTTTAGTAATACAAGGCGAAAAAGATTTATTGTTTCCAGTACATATGGCAAAGGAAGTATCAGATAGTATTGCAAATGCAGAACTTATAGTAATTCCAATTGTTGGTCATACCTTAAATTTAGAGGCAGTGCCACAAATGAGTAAGGCCATTTTAGACTTCATTAAAATTTAATTATTTACAATTACATTTTGCGTTAAGGATTGCAGTGAAAATCCTTTTTGGTGGCTGAGCTTTTCGAAGTCCAAAAAAGATTGTAACGGAAAGCCTGCCCCCTTTCAGCAGGTTAAGGGTTGGCAAGGGGAAACGCCCAGATAGTATTCATCAACTATATATTAGTTGTATAAAATTCAATAAGATGTATACTAAGTAGTCGACCATCATATAATTTAAAATCGTTGATATAAAAGGATTTTTTTATGAAATCATAATGATAAAATCTTCCACAAAATAATCTAAAGGTTAAAAAATCGGTGATTTAATTTTAGTTAGGTGCGGCAGATTCTGGCAAAACAGTGTGAAATCCTAGTTTTTCAGGAGGAGCTGAAGCGGAGGAAGTGCGATGAAAAACGGATTTGGTGTTTTGCCTAGATTTTTTTGTTTCTTTTTTCATCATGGAAAAAAGAAAAATAAACCTAAATGACTTTTTGAGGGACGTCTAACTATTTTATGTCAAATTCGTTAATTATTTCTATTTTTAAAGCATAGAAAATACAATGAAAACAAATTTTATAGAAGAACTTAAATGGAGAGGCATATTACATGATGTAATGCCAGGTACTGAAGAATTATTAAACAAAGAAGTTGTTACAGGATATATAGGTTTTGACCCAACAGCAGATAGTTTACATGTTGGAAGTTTAGCTCAAATAATGACTTTAGTAAGGTTTCAAATGGCTGGACATAAACCCTTAGCATTAGTTGGTGGTGCAACTGGTATGGTTGGAGATCCGAGCGGAAAATCGGCAGAAAGAAATTTATTAGATGCTGATACTTTAAATAAAAACGTAGAAGGAATTAAAACACAATTACAAAAATTTTTAAATTTTGATTGTGGAGCAAATAGTGCCGAACTAGTTAATAATTATGACTGGTTTAAAAATTACTCGTTTTTAGATTTTATACGTGATGCCGGAAAGCACATTACTGTAAATTATATGATGGCAAAAGACTCTGTTAAAAACCGTATTAACGGAGATACAGGAATGTCTTTTACAGAATTTAGTTACCAACTCATACAAGGTTTTGATTTTTACTATTTATGGAAAGAAAGAAATTGTAAAATTCAAATGGGTGGTTCAGACCAATGGGGAAACATTACTACTGGAACTGAATTTATAAGAAGAAAAGCAAGTGGTGAAGCATTTGCATTAACTACTCAGCTCATTAAAAAAGCTGATGGTACAAAATTTGGAAAATCAGAAAGTGGGAATATTTGGTTAGATAGAAATAAAACATCTCCTTATAAATTTTATCAGTTTTGGTTAAATGTGAGTGATGAAGATTCGAAAAACTATATTCGTATTTTTACCATGCTTTCTCAATCTGAAATTGAAGAGCTAGAAACTAAGCATGATGCGGCACCACACGAACGTCATTTACAAAAAGCTTTAGCAAAAGATATAACCATTAGAGTGCATAGCGAAGAAGATTTTAATGATGCGGTTGCAACTGGAGAATTTTTATTTAAAGCTAAAGCAGAAGATGTTGCCAATTTAGATGCAACAAAATTTGAAAAACTATTAGGTGGTATTGATACATTTGAAATTAATAAAACAGAATTATCTGCACCCTTAAATATTGTTACTTTACTTGTAGAAAAAGCAGGTGTTTTTCCTAGTAATAACGAAGCTCGCAAAATGATAACTGGTAACGCAGTAAGTTTTAATAAAACTAAAATTACTGACGCCAATGCGTTAGTTGATTTATCACAGTTTAATAACGAAACTTATCTATTAGTAAGTAAAGGGAAAAAAGAAAATTATTTATTAAAATTAGTATGATAAAAGATATAGTTTTTCCGGAGGTAGTAGACATAGCAATTACTATAGTGAGAGAATTTGATGGCTTAGATGAATACAATGCCTATATTTTTAATTTTAAAGATGAGGCAATTTCAAATGTATTAATTACATCTACTGGCTATGGCGTGATAAACGATGAAAAGAAAAAAACGAGTACCCTCCGTCATTATTTTGAAGAAATTCAAGCCTTAGATTATAAGTTAATAGAGCCTGTTTCAAAAGAAGTGTTTGGAATTAGTAACGAATACTGGGTTAGTTTTACTATGGATGGAAAAATGTATGATAAGCAATACGTTTTTTTACCAGAATCTATTGTTGATTCAAACTTTCAAATGATACCTTTTATTGATAAAAAAGGTGTAATTATTAAATAAAGGTTTAGTATTCAAAATAAGATTTTCAACATACATTATTAAAATTTATAAAAAATATTTTATAATTTTAGGTAACTAAAAATTATAAAATATGAAAAAAAATTTACTCGCCTTATTCATTGTTATGTCATTTACCAAATTAAATGCACAGCTTACGGGCGTTGCATTAGCATTATACAATGAATGCTTTAGTATGGATGTAACCAGAGGAAATTATGCTGTATCAAACGGCGTTCAAACTCTAGCAACTGTCGATGGAAATTCATTTCTATTAAAATGGTTTCCTGCTGGCACTACCCCTTCTGTAACACCAATAATAGTAACTCTGCACGGAACTGGTGGTACAGCTTTTGACGAATTTTATTTGTGGCATTCGAGAGCGGCAGCCAAAGGATGTGGTATAATTGCCGTACAATACTACAGAGGAGCAGCTGCCGTTGCACCAAACGATTACTTTGACGACAATACAATTTATACATACTTTAAATCTGCTCTCACTGGAATTAGTTATCCACCAAATAAAGCTTTATTACATGGCTTTAGTAGGGGTTCAGCTCGCTCATATGCTGTTGCGTTTAAAGATTTACCATCACAAGGTGGCAATAATTATTTTTGCACAATAATGTCTAATGCTGGAAAAGCAGATTCTACCTACCCTATTTACAATGCAATAAATGCTGGCACATACGGTCATACACTATATACAGGAAAAAAATGGGGTATGTACTGCGGAGGCATGGATCCTAACCCAGCTAGAGATGGGTGTGTAGGAATGAATTCAGCTAAAAATTGGGTAATTGCTAATGGTGGTACCGTTGGATTATATATTTCAGATCCTGCATTAGGTCATGGCGGCTTTCATCAAACTCCAGCTTATATCGATTCTTGTTTAAATTATTATTTGCATCAATGCTACCCTGTTACAACGTCACAAAATAATCTTGAAGAAACTAATGGTATTTCTGTATTTCCAAATCCAACATGCGGAATTCTTAATATTAAATCATTAGAATCAACTTCTCAAAAAACCATTGCTATATATGATGCTTACGGTAAATTAATTTACGAAAAACAATTTTTTGAAATGCTCCAAATAGATACTAAATCATGGGCTAAAGGAATATACACCTATTCTCTAAAAAATGAAAATAACTCGCAAAAGCATCAAAAGCTAATCATACAGTAAAAACACACATCCATTAATCAAAAAAAGGGGTTTTTCTATTAAGATAAAACCCCTTTTTTTATGGACAAAAGCAAGCCATAATTTCAAACAAATTTTCTATATTAGTATTCTATAGAATTAAACACAAATGGCAAACCAGGTTTTAGAAACAACTCCTTTGAAAACGAAAATATCTACAGAAGTATTAAAAAAAGCATACACACTTATGTGTACTGCAAAAAGCATGGCAGAACTTTATGAAGCTAATAAAGAAATTACTGCTAAGTATGTACATGCTACCTCTCGTGGACATGAAGCGATTCAAATAGCATTAGGCTTACAACTTTTACCGCAAGATTTTGTAAGTCCATATTACCGTGACGATAGTATTCTATTATCAATTGGTATGCGTCCTTTTGAATTAATGTTACAACTATTGGCTAAAAGAAACGATCCGTTTTCAGGAGGAAGGACATACTATTCTCATCCAAGTTTAAAAAGAGATGATATGCCTAAAATACCTCACCAATCGAGTGCTACAGGTATGCAAGCAATACCAACAACTGGTATTGCAATGGGTTTACAATACTTAGAATTAAATAATTTACAACAAGACTTTGGTGGTTTAAATCCAGTTGCAGTGTGTTCGCTTGGTGATGCAAGTTGTACAGAAGGAGAGGTTGCCGAAGCTTTTCAAATGGCTACCCTAAAAAAATTACCGATTTTATATTTAGTGCAAGATAACGAATGGGATATTTCTGCTAACGCTAAAGAAATTCGCTCACAAGATATTACAGAATATGCAAAAGGATTTAAAGGCTTAGAAACCCGAACAATTGATGGAACAGATTTTATAGCGTCATTTAATACCATTAATGAATGCCTTGAGATTATTAGAAAAGAACGCAGGCCAATGTTAGTACATGCTAAAGTTCCATTATTAAACCATCACACATCTGGAGTTCGTAAAGAATGGTACAGAGATGATTTAGAGGAATGTGCAAAACGCGATCCACTACCACGTTTACGTAATCAATTAATTGTAGCAGGCTTTTTAGCAAATGATATAAAAGATATTGAAGAAAATGCACAAGTCTTAGTTGAAGCGGATTACCAAAACGCATTGTTAGAAGAAGATCCAAGACCAGAAGATTTATTTTTACATGACTTTGCTCCTACTCCAATTACTGAAGAAAAAGGAAATAGAGAGCCAATAGGAAAAGAAAAAACTGTAATGGTTGATAGCGCTTTATTTGCTATTAGAGAAATTATGGAGAAGCATCCAAATGCTTTACTATACGGACAAGACGTAGGTAAACGTTTAGGAGGCGTATTTAGAGAAGCTGCAACATTAGCACAAACATTTGGCGACAATCGTGTATTTAATACACCAATACAAGAAGCATTTATTATTGGTAGCACAGTTGGTATGAGTGCAGTTGGTTTAAAACCAATTGTAGAAGTTCAATTTGCCGATTATATATGGCCAGGATTAAACCAATTATTTACAGAAGTAAGTCGTTCTTGTTTTTTAAGTAATGGGAAATGGCCTGTAAGCTGTATTATACGTGTGCCAATTGGAGCTTATGGCAGTGGCGGTCCATATCACTCAAGTTCTGTAGAAAGCGTGTTAGCAAACATTAAAGGAATAAAGATAGCATATCCAAGTACTGGTGCCGATTTAAAAGGTTTAATGAAATCTGCTTTCTATGATCCTAATCCTGTTGTAATGCTAGAACATAAAGGCTTATACTGGAGTAAAATAAAAGGCACTGAAGATGCCAAAACAATTGAACCAGACGAAGATTATGTAATTCCTTTTGGTAAGGCTCGTTTAGTGCAAAGTGCAAGCGAAACAAATATTAAAGAGGGTAAATCAATTACAATAATTACCTACGGAATGGGTGTTTACTGGGCAAAAACAGCTGCCAAAAAATTTGAAGGGCAAGTGGAAATTATAGATTTAAGAACCATTGCACCAATTGATGAAGCTACAATTTTTGAAAGTGCTACCAAACATGGCAAATGTATGGTATTAACGGAAGAGCCTGTATTTAATGGGTTTGCACAAAGTATTGCGGCACGTATTTCCGAAAACTGTTTTAAAGCATTAGATGCTCCTGTAAAAGTAATTGGAGCAGAAAACCTACCGGCAATTCCATTAAACTCTATTTTAGAAAAAACAATGTTGCCTAATGCCGATAAGGTAGAAATAGCAATAAACGATTTGTTGAACTACTAACATACATGCACAACATAATAGACATAAATCACATTAAACATTTTAACTTTTTAAAAGTTGAAGAGTATGATTATTGCGACTATTATATTGACAAACAAAAACATGTTGTATTTATTAATTTTACAAGAAATGTAATGTTTACCGTTGAAATGGGTAAAGCTTTATTTTATAAGGCTTTTGAGTTTTTTCCTACTGAAAAGGTTTATGTTATTATTTCGATTTCTGAGAAAACACAGTTAGAAAATGGTGCATTAGATTTTATTAGTTCAGAAGAACGTTGTAAAAAAGTAATTTCTGACGCTTTTATTATTAAATCAACTGCTTTAAAATTTGTATCTAATTTTTATTTAAGAATAAAGAATCCAAAAATTCATACCAAAGTATTTAATGAGTTAGATGAGGCATTTGATTGGACTGCAGACCAAATGAATTTATTTAATCTTGCAGGTAATTTGTAATGAAAAAAAGTATTGAATACTCAGTATTACTTCTATTACTAATCCCATTATTTTTTATTAATATAAAAACTAGTCACGATTGGGGAGATGATTTTGCACAATACCTTCATCAAGCAAAAAATATTACTCAAGGAATTTCTCAAAATGAAACAGGATACGTTTTTAATAAAGATGTTTTTCTTGGTCCACAAGCATACCCTGTTGGATTTCCGCTATTACTAGCTCCATTTGTAAAACATTATGGTTTAAATTTTGAAGTCTTAAATTATTTAATGACTACATTTTTAGCGCTATCATGTCTTTTTGGATTTTTAATTTTACGTGGTCGCTTTTCATTTATAACTGCGCTTTTCACAACTTTAATAATTGCATACAATCCTGTAATGCTAAATTTTAAAACAGAAGTTGTATCAGACCTTGCATTCACAACATTTTTAATGGCTTGCATTTACCTTATTCCAAAAAACAAAAATACATTAATAGCACTTCTACTAGGTTTATTAATGGGGCTTTTAGCTCACATAAGAGCAATTGGAATTTTAATGATTATTGTATTTGTTATACATAATTTATTTTTTGAAAATAAAATCACAAGCTTTACAATTCAAAAACACAAACTATCCGGTTTAACACTATTAAGTTTTTCTCTTATTTACATATCTCTAAAGTTTGGTTTTCCGTGTAACACAAACTACCCTTCATTTTTCGAATTCAATGGGTTGCTTGACCGTACAACTGAGCACCTATCTTATAACACACTTTCGTTGTCTACCTTCTTTAACATTTACGAGCCAAAAAATCAATATTTTATAGGAGTAATAAGTTCTTCTGCACTAGTTGTATTTAGTATACTGGGGTTTTTATATAATTGGAAAACAAGTAAATTTTCATTTACTAACTTATTTGTATTAGCATACATAAGCTGTATTGCCATTTTTAAATTCAGTGATGCTGGTATAAGATTTATAGTGCCAATTTTGTTTCTAATTTTTTATTATGCCATTATTGGTTTAAAACAATCTTTAAAAGACATTGTCACTAACTGGCAAATTACCTCAATAGTATTTGGTTTAATAATTATACTTTCCTATAAGCCTGCAATAGAAAAACTTTTTGATACCACAAAAAATGTTATTGATGGTCCTTGCACAGATGCCTCTTATGACATGTTTAATAAAATAAAATCTCTCAACCTATCAAATGGAATTATAGTGTTTGAAAAACCACGAGCATTAGCGTTATTTACAAACACAAAATCTATTGCTCTTAAAAATGATATCTCAAATTCTGAAATTGAAAAACAATTAAAACACTATAATGCCACGCATTTATTGATAAACAAAAGCATTCCAAATGAAGCCCTGGCAAATTACATAGCATCAGATTCATTAAACACAAGTTTAATTTATAGTAATGTTGATTATCAGTTTTACAAATTAAGGTAAGAAATAGAAATTCAAGTTATTTCACAATAACCAATTTTCCTCCATTTAGCAATTCGTTTTTGTTCTCCAATTTGTAAAGGTAAATGCCTTCGGGCAATGAGCTAATTTCAATAGATGATGTTAAAGAATTAACTGCAGCTTGAAAAACTAATTTTCCAAACAAATCGTAAATAATAAAATTACCATTTAAATTAGTTTGAACTTGTAAAGTTCCTGAATTCGGATTTGGATAAACAATAAATTCACTGTTGCTTAAATTAAATTCATTTACATTTACTGTCAAATTTTTTATTACCATTAAATTTCGCAACAACATAAAATCTAAACCAGAGTATTCCCCAAAACTAAACGATAGCGTATTTGTTCCAATAGCACTAGCTTTGCTACGCTCAGGCCACACAAACAAATTCTCACTCAACCAAGTTCCTCCTGTAGATTTTGCTGTTGGTGAATAATAGTATGGTCCGTTTACATCTGCTTTATTAATTAAATTAACATACACAGTGTCATTTATAGTATTTGGTCCGTTATATAAAATTTGTCTAATCAAAGGATAAATCGGCATACCATAAGTTGTAGCATACGCATCAACGCTAGCACGTGTATCATTAGCAACACAGGCAGTAGCTAAAAACATATGCACATTATCTGAAGTTAAACTAGAGCCAATAGGAAAAGTAATAGTTGGAAATACATTCCATGAAGTTAAAGAAGTAAAACTTGTTGTAACCGCATCACTATAATTTATTCCAGTTACATTTAATCCAGCATTTGCTATACCATAACAATATGAAGTAGTATTTTCCCCTCTAGAAACATTGTTGCCAGTAACAGGATTTTTAATAATCCAAGCATTACTTTTTATGTAAGTAATCATACGATTTGTGATTGCCTTTGCTTCCAATGATAAATTTAGTCCGCCATGCGTAACATTACAATACTTAGCGCATAATGATAAACCCATTAATAAATGATAAAACTGATCCTGACTTTCTTCATTATTTAATGAACCAATGCACAAAGATGTAATTGGCAAGCAATAGCTTGAACCACATGCAAAATTTGAGACTAAGCAATTATCAGAATTAAACATAAGTGGTTCAGTAAGATTAGTAGCCGGTATCATTAATGGAGAAACATCATCTCTTACAAAAAAACCATTTAAACTTGAAGTTCCACCGTAATAAATTTCAGCAACTGAATCCAATCTATTTATTGCATGTAATGCATAATACAAATCGGTAATAGTTTGTGAAAAATCTTCACCATTCATTCGTTTTACTTCATACTCAGTTGAAAGTACACCAATATACCAACCCAATTCAATTGTTGCATCACCCCAGTGATTAATACTATCGCCAGCACTAATAACTGATTTATGTGCAGAAGAAGGGATGCTTTGCCCAGCGTTTGAACCCACTGAACAAAACTTCGTATTAAATCGATTTTTGTAATTAGTGTATTTGGAAGTCCAAGGGCTTTGAGCAGATAAAAAAATGGATGCTGCCAAAAAACATAGAAATAAAAAACTAGTACGCATAATGCAGAAAATTGATATTCTCAAATTTAAAGAAATAAACTTTAAAAATGGAGACAATCCAACTACAATGTATAAACAGTATAATTTATTGGATTAACTAAAACTGAAAATAAATAAATGGCTGCATATCGCCACTCATTAATTGATAAATACAAAACACAAACAACACTACCACTGCACTCATAATTGGTAAAGGCAGCATCGCGAATTTTGAACGGTATTTTTCTTTAAAGCCTTCCGGAATCCAATGAATTAGATAGCCCACAAGAATTACCAAAAATACAATCCAATACCCTCTAATCACATCAAACAACAAATTCCCTCCAAAATGATTGTTGATTCTATCAAATATGAGACTTACTGTATCTAAACTATCACTTCTAAAAAATATACGCGTAAAACTAATAAACGATAAGGTTATTAAAACCATCATTACTTTGACAAAAAAATTGTTTGAGTTTTTAAATGGGGAAATTGACAGCCATAGCTTATGAATTACTAAACCCAAACCATTTAAACCACCCCAAATTATAAATAGCCAAGAACTACCATGCCAAAAACCACCTAACAACATTGTAACTAGTAAGTTAACGTTAGTGTTTATACTTTGTTTTACCTTTGGTATAAAATAAGATAACAAAACTAAAATGATCGCTAAAAACAATAATAATAGTAGTAACCAAATTTTACCAGTTAATAAAACCAACACTACACTCAAAAAGGCAATACATATATATGAACCAATTGTTCCCTTTTTATTTCCGCCTAATGGTATATATAAATAATCTTTTAACCAAGTAGAAAGTGAAATATGCCAGCGTTTCCAAAACTCGCTAACATCTTGTGCTTTGTAAGGCGATTTAAAGTTTGTTTTTAATCTATAACCCAATAACAATGCTATACCAATTGCAATATCTGTATAACCACTAAAATCAGCATAAATTTGTAATGAATAACCAAAAATACCAAATACAGTTTCTAAACCCGAATAATAATTTGGATTATCAAAAATACGATCAATGTAATTTACAGCAATATAATCTGCCAATATTTTTTTTCCTAATCCATTTACAATCCAAAAAACAGCATATCCAAATTCCTTACGTTTTAAATTATAAGGTTCATAAATTTGATATAAAAACTCATTTGCCTTTACAATTGGTCCAGCTACTAAATGCGGAAAAAAACAAACAAAAAAACCGTAATCAAAAATTGACTTTACTGGTGTAATTTTATTTCGGTACAAATCAACTGTGTAAGATATAGATTGAAAAGTAAAAAATGAGATGCCTACTGGCAAAAGTAATTTATCTACAGGGTCTTTTGTTCCTAAAAATGTATTACTAAACTGGGCAAAATGATTAAAGAAAGTTATATCTGTTCCTGCAAGTTGGTTAATACTATCAGTAAAGAAATAGGCGTATTTAAAATAGCACAAAAGTGTAAGATTTAATACTAAACTAAATACTAAATACATTTTCTTCTTAGCAGTTGATTCTGTTTTATAAATGAGTCGTCCCCAATTATAATCACTAAAAATGGTGAAGAATAGCAAAATAATAAATACTCCACTTGTTTTGTAATAAAAGAAAAAACTAACTAACAATAAGTAAAAAGTGCGTAGCGTATTTTTTTTATATACTAAAGAATATATTGCAAGTACAATGGCAAAAAATCCCCAAAAATAAAGTTGAGTAAAAATTATTGGCTCCCCTTTAGTATAGAGAAAATAAGGCTTTAAATATGTAAAAACATCATTAAGCATTAATAATACATTCGACTATTTCTGGCTAAAATAAAAACAACTATAAATAAAATAAAAAATAGAACCAATAATATACCTTGATATATAAGAGATGCTATTGCCCAATTTTTCCTCACCTTATTATCAGTATCTGTTGACCATAAAATCAAAGCTACTAAACCACCAAGTGGAATTAATGTAATTAAGAATGTTACAAGCCAATCTCCAATTGTCATGTTTTGCATTGAAGAAATAGATTGTTGTGGAACAGGAATACTTGTAGTTTCAATAGATTCGTTTTTACTTTGCAACATAGAAATACCAAATACTAAAAACGAAACTGGTATAATCAAATTTAAAAAAGAAATAAGTATACTTATTATACCTGACTCCATTGAAAAACCTCTATTTATAACACTTTGTACCAACCAATACAAATCGGTTAAAATCCATAATCCAGAACCTATAATTAAAAATATAATTGCATTTTTATTTTTCATATGTATATATCGATATTGTTAATTAAAGCTGTTTAATTCCTCTCCATTACTGGAATCATTACTGTGTAAATCATTTACGCTATCCGTCTTTTTTAATAATAAAATTGCAAACACTACAAAACAAATAGGAACTATAATTCTAGAAAATGTAACAACTAAATTTATTGGGTTTTCTTTATAAAAGTTCCAAATGGCATCATTAAAAAAAATGTTTGTAAACCTATATAAATCGATTATTACCCAAAATACATTTGCTACCAATAAAAACAGTATTGCATTTTTATTTTTCATTTTATTTTCCTTTTTTGGTTAAACTGCTATTGTATTCGTAACTTCTATTAATTGCATCAAACATAAGGTTTCCAATAAGCTTATAACCTTTTGCATTAAAATGCACCTTGTCTTTAGCCGCGAAACCAGCCTTATACCATTTGTAAATAGATTTATATCCTCCCATTACAGCATACAAATCATACACACACGCATTGTGTTTTTCCATTAATTCATACATGGCTTCTTGCGCTTTAATAGGTCGCTTATTTGAAGCTTTGCGTGTCATGTAATTATCTGTAACTGTAGTGAACATAATTGCACAATTTGGTGAAGCCTTTTTAACTAACGTTATCAAACTATCATACCTATTTTTAAAAGCTTCTTTACTAAAGTTTGGATCATGTGTATCATTAACCCCTAAAGAAAATATTACTAAATCAGGTGGAATAGTACTTAATTCTGATACAAACAAAGGGCAGCGCAAAAATGAATTAGTACTAGCGCCATTCACACCCATTACACCATAATAAAAACCAGGACTAGAATTTTCTATACTAAATCCACGAAGCATAAAATCAGGCGAATCACTATTTTTTTTCACTAAATTAAAGCTTACTGAATCAATTAAAGTTTCAAATTTAAATTCGCTATAACCTTTATCCTTATAATCGTTTCTAGTAAAATATACTCCCATTTGTTGACTAAAAGAAAATTCGAAACTCGAATTAAAATTATGATACACTTTTAAAGTATTAAATTTTTTATGATGATTGTTTGCTAATAAATTAAATCCAAATGTATTTGCACTGTCATTTGTAATTCCTGCAACACCAGCCACACCTAAATTATCACACATCTCTTTTGAAATTGCACACCTGCATCTTTTCCAATTACCAGTGGTAAATGATTTAAAAAAATGTGGGCTATTTGCTTTTACAATTTTAAATGGAAAAATAAATGTTCCGCCACCTTCATATTTATTTAATGATTGGAAACCATCCATTAAAACCTCTGTCCAAAACCCTGCTTGTAAATGCGAACCTCCAAAGTGAATGATGTTTACTTGTTTTCTTTTACCTTGATTTAATTCATCTATCTTTTTGTAAAAAGACATCATTTTAGAACTATCCTTACTAAAGTGCAATTTACTTTGATTAACATTAATAAATGGGGGTATTTGAGACTTAGCAACACCTGGCAAAAGAAAAATTAAACAAGACAAAAGACTTGCAAAAAAATTGTACGAAACACAATGTCTTTTTGTTTTAATCATAATTTACTTAAGCTGTTTTATTTTTTACCTGATTTCAAAAAAGTATTATAATCATTCATTAATGATGAATACAGTAATACAGCAATTTTTCGTGCACCACCAGAACTAAAATGAATATAATCTTTTGCCCCAATTCCCTGCTCTACCCAAGTTAGCATACTATTTTTTCCACCCATGCAATTGTACATGTCAAAAAACGCACAGTCAGTATCAAAAGCAGATTTCTTAATTGCATCTCGTAAATTTTCTAATTGAGGGTGTGTTTCATAAGTTGTACCAACCTTTACACTCATATCTGCTGGGCCAATAACTAATATAGATGCTTGAGGTGCTAGTCTTTTAATTATGAGTATTTGTGCTTTTAAATAATTTCCAAAGTTTGCCGCTTGTTCGGGTGTGGTTATGTATGGTAAGGAATTTCCGCCAAACTGTAATATAATAAGTTTTGTATTTAAATGGTCGTAAAATTGTTTTAATTGTCCAAAATTTATTTGATTGAAAAAAGTTCCTGAACTGCCTCTTAAGCCCATGTTATCAACCATTACGCCTTTGCCGCCTTCTAAAGAAACTCCATAAAAATCGGGACTATCTTTTCCTTTAAACTTAAACTCTTGCAACAATGCTCCTTGATTTAAGTTAAACTCTTTAATATTAAAATTACCACCTGCAGCTAATGAATCTGAATTATTTAAAGTTCCATTTTCATATAATTCTACATGCGTTTTTGCTTGAGCTCCTCCATAATACAATTTCACTTTATTATAAGCAGCAGCTTTAGGTCCACCATTCTTACTTGTAACAATTTTTACCCATGCCGATTTATATTGTGTTGTATCTGTAATTGGTGTATAACTATAAAAACGTGTAATGTGAGCTAGCGCACCAAAGTTATTATGCTTAACACGTTTATCTTTTCCAGCAAACACAGGATATCTATCCCAACCAGAACTCCAAGATAGTTTATTAATAACACTAGGAGCTACTGGCATAAATGATATTAAACCCGGACCTTCTCCACCAAATTGCCCTTGCAATTTTAAACGTAAATAATCACTAATTCTATCTCCTTCAATTTGCGAATCACCATAATGTAATATCCTTACACTTTTGGGTTCGTTGACAATATTACTTAACGAATTAAAAAAACTTGCTAAAGCTATTTTATTATTGTCTTTGTATTGAATACTCGTATTTAATTTTACTAATGAATCCTTTAAAGTATTAGTTCCTTCAACTAAAGAATCTAATTTTGT
>ERZ724520.490-NODE-490-length-21317-cov-5.012134_pt1 | contig 21317 bp, 18 predicted proteins | sample MGYA00376053_ERZ724520 | MGnify/ENA primary metagenome ERZ724520 (study PRJEB28724, sample SAMN07190886) | activated sludge metagenome | isolation source: activated sludge of sewage treatment plant in Hong Hong | place: USA: Christiansburg, Virginia | collected...
GATCCTGTATCAGCTTGCACGCAAACACCGCGTGCAGGCGCGCGAACTGCCGGCATGGCATGAAACCCGGCATACACAACTGGCCACCCTGCTGGATAGCGATGGTGCCATCTCGCGTTTGCAGCAACAACAACTGGCGCATGAACAGCAGTACCAGAAAGAAGCCAAATCCCTCACGTTAAAACGACAAAAAGCCGCCAGCATTCTAGGGAAACAGGTCAACGCACAACTGGCGCTGCTGAAAATGGCACATTGCCGTTTCGAGATCGCTTTGCAAACCCACGAAAATAATGATCCGCACAATCTCGGTGCTGAACAAATTGAATTCCTGATCAGCACGCAGCCAGACACGCCTGCGCGCTCGCTGGCGCGCGTCGCATCCGGTGGTGAATTGTCCCGCATTTCGCTCGCCATCCAGGTGGTAGCCGCCAGCACATCACAGATCCCGACCCTCGTGTTTGACGAAGTGGATGTTGGCATCGGCGGTGCCACCGCCGTCGTCGTGGGCCAGCTGCTGCGCCAACTCGGCGAACGCGGCCAAGTTCTGTGTGTGACGCATCAGGCGCAAGTCGCTGCACAAGCTCACCAACATTTATTGGTGAGTAAACAGCTCACTAGCAAACGCATGGAAACGACGCTGGTTCAACTGTCGGACGAACAACGTATTGATGAAATTGCCCGCATGATCGGCGGTGAAAAAATCACCAAGCAATCACGCGCGCATGCGCAGGAAATGCTGGCCGTCTAGCCGCCCAACCTGGCGCCAACAGCCCGCATAAAGGCCAGCGCCAATGCCATATGCCCCGTCTGGTTTGGATGCACCCGATCCCACGCCAATGACATCGGATGCATTTGTTCCAACAGCGAATCCATGGCTTCTTGCGTATCTACCAGAATCGCATTATTTGCGGCTGCCAGTTCGCGCACTGCCTGACCATACACATCCATTGCTTCACGCATCGGGTCATCCTGATTGGGCTCGAGAAAATACGGCGTCATCAATACCAGACCCTGTACATGCGGCATCGTCTGCCTGACCAGGTTTTCAAGTTCCCTGCGATATTCATCGATCAGTACATGTTGTTCCGTGCGAAGCGGCGTATCAAACTGGCGCCATACATCGTTGATACCGATGAAGATAACTACCCAATCCGGCTGTTGGTCCAGCACATCCTTGCGCCACCTTGCCTTCAAGTCGCGCACAGTATTGCCGTTGACACCCATATTAAAAACGCGGATGCCACTGGCAGGGTACAACACACCGGACAAGGCGTTGATCAGGCTGACATAACCATTACCCACTTCATTGCCTTCCGCTACAGGTCGCGCACGACCACAATCCGTAATCGAATCACCAATAAACAGTAATTTGCTACCCGGCGCTATCAACATATATTTTACCTGGACAGTTATGGCATCTAGTGTAATGAAGTCGACGATTCACCGAGAATATCGGCCATATCATTTTCTTTGTAATGGTATTGCGCGCCACAAAACTGGCAGTCAATCGTGACATCCGGCTGTTCCATAAACAATTTGTGCAACTCATCCCGCCCCAGAACTGCCAAGGCATGGCGCGAGCGACTATCGCTGCAGGTACACTGGAACAGGACTGGCTCCGCATCAAAAATACGCACAGTTTCCTGATGAAATAATCGGTGCAGCAATGATTCACACGGCAGCGACAACAGCTCTTCGTTTGTGATGGTATTGGCCAGAACATGCAGATGCTGCCAACCAGCATCCTCCCGATTGATGGTTGGCATAGCCTGCAACATTAACCCGGCGGCACGCTCGCCATCAGATACCAGCCACAATGCGGTGGGGAGCTGCTCTGATAAAGCGAAATAATCGGCAAGGCAATCCTGCAACCGCGCACCCTGTAATGGCACAATACCCTGATAACTTTCACCTTCATCGGGCAACAACGTTACCGCCAGATAACCATTGCCAATCAATTGCTGCAGCGGCGGCATATTTTTTGCGGCCACACCGGCATCCAGATTGATTACGCCACGCACAGCGGCATCTTGCGTGCTTTCTGCCACTAGCAACTTCAACGCGCCATCGCCGCGCGCCTGGATAGCAACACGGCCTTGCAGTTTTACCGTACAGCTCAACAAAACTGCCGCAGCAACACTTTCACCCAGCAAAATGCCACTCGCAGGGCTGCACGCTTTCAAAGCCAGCATATCTGCACAGCTTTTCTGTAAATTTACCCATACACCACGCACAGCAGAATCTTCAAACAGGAATCGCACCACACGATCCGCCTCACTTTTTTCCTGACAACTATCCTGCACAGTCTTGTTATCTGACATTATCACTCCAGCGGGTATAATTTTGCACAACCATACTTTCTGTAATTGGTTTTCCATTCCTCCAGCTTCAAACCACGGTCTCTTTCAAGCACCAGCTCTTCCTTTCCGTCTTTATCGAGAAAAATACCACGTTCTCCACGGGCTATGGATTCGATATCCGCTTTCATTTCCCTGCAGGACTCGCCGATAGCACTTTCCAGTTGTTGGCGTTTCTTCTCTTCAAGATTTTTTTCATCTTCTGTCTTTTCAAGACTGGATGCAGCCGAAGATGTTATCTTCGCACTTGCCGTATCAACATTGGTTTTTTGTAACTCTTTCTCTATATTTTCTGCATTTTTCTCAGGTGGAGCCTTGTCGCTGAACTGAAGTTTCCCGTTTTCATCCACCCACTTGTAAACCTCTGCCGAAGACAGACTGCACACCAACACACAACACAGCGCCAAAGCAGTTTTCCTTATAACTGTTTCTAGCATAACGCCTCCCGTCTATTTTACTTTTGTTTATCTTTCTGCTGCCTGTATCGGCAAAATCTGGTCAAAGTCAGTCACTGCAGGAAAATCCATCACTTCGCGCACTGGCTCACTGCTATCCGGGTGCGCAATACATAATACATGCTGTATCCCATAATCACGCGCAGCACCCAGAACTGTGATTGTGTCATCCACGAATAGTGTACGCCTGGCATCAAATGGATGCAGCGCGTGCAACGCACGCCAGAAAGCCTGCGACTCCTTGGCGGCACCCAGCTGGTGCGAACTGACGATCTTGTCCAGCCACTGCGCTAATGGCGTGTGCTCAAGTTTCAGCGTTACGCTGTCCATATGTGCATTCGTCACCAACCAGATAGATTTTCCTGCCGCCGCCAATGCATCAAGAAATTGCGCACTGTGCGGACGCATGGCAATCAGATGGCTGACTTCGCGCTTCAGCGCAACAATATCCATGCCGAGTTCTTGCTGCCAGAAATCCAGGCAGTACCAGTTCAATTTGCCATGCTCTTCCGCAAAGCGTTTTTGCAGCCAAAGCAATGCCTCATCTTCAGACAAGCCTCGCATCTCTGCATAACGACGCGGCAAATGCGTGCGCCAGAAAAAGTTGTCAAAATACAGATCCAGCAGGGTGCCATCCATGTCGAGAAGCACCGTATCGATATGCCTCCATTCAAAGAGCTGCCGGAAGGATTGTGATGGGGGGGACGGTTCTCTCATGTATTGCCACTTTGCCCAATCTGTACAGCCCTGATTCTAGCCCAGTGCGCCGCCTTGTTGATTACCACAAGACAAGCATGGCGTTTTACCGTTTGAGCGCTATAATCTGCCGCTGATACGCTGCATTGCCTATGGTGATGGCAGATCTGCCAAACAAGGACAGCCAGTAGAATTTGATGTACCAGCTTCGTTTCAAGGACAACAGCCGCCCGGTTTTTTCCGTCACAGAGAACATCTGTACGCTGGGGTGCGCCCAAGATAACACCCTGGTATTGAATACCAGCACGGTGGATGAATGCCATGCGCGCCTCATACAGCACGATGGTCGGCTGTTCCTGCAAGATAACAAAAGCCGGCGGGGATGCTTTGTTAACGGGAAGAAAGTCAAATACAAAGAGCTGAGCCACGGCGATGTCGTCAGCATCGGCAACGTACACTTCGACATTCTTGAAACCGAAGACAATAACCTGACTTCTACCAGGGTGCCCGTTGTCACACAGCGATCAGCCATCCATACCGCATCCAGCTGGCGTCTTGTATCCGACAGCAGCTGGCTATCGGGCAAGATCTTTGAGCTGGCGAACGAATCCACCTTGCTGGGAAGAGGCAAGGACTGCGACATCGTTATCCCTGGCAATCATTTATCACGCAGCCATGCACTGATACTCAAACAGGGAGATCACCTGGTCCTGAAAGATCTGGACTCGTCGAATGGCAGCTATGTCAACGAGATCCGCATCAGCGGCGAGCAAATCGTCAGACCCGGTGACCGCCTGCGCTTTGATGTTTACAGTTTCCGCGTACAAGGTCCCGCTACCAAGGACAGCGGCCACAGCAACCCGGTTGAATCATCGGGTCCACGCAAGCAACTGATAAACCTTGAAAGCACACTTCAAAACATCGAGGCACTGAAATCACAGGAATACCAGCAAAAAGAATGGATCACCAAACCGACATCCCACGGTAACCGCTACCACGAAGTACCCACCAACAAGAACCATCTGGGTATGATGTTCTGGATCTCTGTTGTGCTGGGCGTAGGTGTGCTCGGCGTGCTCGGCTACATAGTGTTTAATATCTGAGCTGACACGCGAGTCATAAAAAAGGCCAGAGGGGCGAACCACTCTGGCCTTCTTCATCAGTCTTTCAACTGCCCTTCCTGCCTTGATCCATCAACGGCATTGCTGCCTGTCTCTGTTATTGCCCGTTTATTATTGTTTGGGCTGGCTCTGTCTTGTTATTGTTGTGCCATGCTGTTGTTATTTTTGTAACACTAACTACGCAAACTGTGTGCCAGTTAACATTTTTCCAGCACAATCAGATAATTAGAAAAATTAAGCCTTTTACCGACCATCAAACAAGCGGCAAAGTGTTACCTCAGGACTCAATTTTCGTTACATCTGCTACCAGAATATCCTCACGGTAACGCTAATGCGGCGACTATTACCAAAGCCGCTTTGCCACAACATCGATCTGTGGAACAATGGCACAAAAGGGGAGTTTGCACGTGGTTGACGCTGAAGGTTTTCGTCCGAATGTTGGCATCATGCTAGCCAATGCGCATGGCGAGCTTCTCTGGGCGCGGCGTGTTGGCGGTATGGATACCTGGCAATTTCCCCAAGGTGGCATCCAGGATCAGGAAGACCCGGAAGCTGCGTTATTTCGTGAATTGCATGAAGAAGTTGGCCTGGTTCCTGACGATGTCCGCATTCTGGGCTGTACCCGTGGCTGGCTCCGTTACCGGTTGCCGCCCAGACTGGTTCGTCGCCACCAGAATCCGCTCTGCATTGGCCAGAAACAGAAGTGGTTCTTCCTGCAGATGGTCGGCGATGAAACCCGCATTCGTTTTGATAACAGTGACGAGCCGCCTGAGTTTGATCACTGGCGCTGGGTCAGTTACTGGCATCCACTGAATCGCGTCGTGCCTTTTAAACGCGAAGTCTACCGTAGTGCCCTGAAAGAACTGGCACCGTACCACTTATCCCTCACCGCCCGATCCACTTCCGAGTAGTTCCGCCGATATGCTCAATGCGCTGCGCAAGGTAGTACAGGAAGTTAACGCCGCTGCCAGCCTGGAAGAGGCGCTCTGGCTGATTGTGCAACGCGTGCGCGCAGAAATGTCTACCCAGGTATGTTCGATCTACCTGCTGGATACAGCCAGCCAGCGCTATATCCTGATGGCTACAGAAGGGCTGAACCGGGAATCTGTCGGCAAGGTCAGCCTCGGGCTGGATGAAGGTTTGATAGGTCTGGTGGCAAAACGTGAAGAACCCATCAACCTTGATGATGCTGAATCGCATCCACAATACCGTTACTTCCCGGAAACAGGCGAAGAGCGTTTTCGTTCATTTCTTGGCACTCCGATTATTCATCTCGGCAAAGTGCTGGGCGTGCTGGTTGTACAGCAAGTAGAAGAGCGGCGGTTTGATGAGTCTGAAGAATCTTTTCTGGTTACATTGGCGGCGCAACTAGCGGCTGTTATTGCACACGCAGAAGCGACAGGGTCTTTGAACCAGATCAGCTTGCACGGTTACCGCCCACCGGAAGCCACTTTCCGTGGCGTTTGTGGCGCACAGGGTGTTGCACTCGGCGAAGTAGCAGTTATCTACCCGGCCGCCGACCTGAACGGCGTGCCCATGGCAAAAACGGACGACATTGAAGCAGAGCTTGGGCATTTTAATGCGGCGCTTTGCAGAGTGCGGCAGGAGCTGCAGCAATTATCCGAGCAATTGCAATTTCGCCTTCGCGAAGAAGAACGCGCACTGTTTGATGTGTATCTCGGCATGCTCACAGACAGCGCGCTGGGTGGAGAAATTGTTAACCGCATTGTGAATGAATCGCTGCAAGCACGATCAGCACTGGCCAGCGTAATCCTTGAACACGTCCGCACATTCGAAAGCATGGACGATACTTATCTGCGCGAACGTGCCGCCGATGTGCGTGATCTCGGTTTGCGTGTGCTGGCTGCGATGGATCAACAACACCAGCGCAGCAAACGCATCGACTACCCCATGCGTACCATTCTTGTGGGCGAAGAGCTGAGTGCGTCCATGCTGGGAGAAGTGCCGGAGGATCGACTGGTCGGCCTGATTTCTGTACGCGGTTCAGGTTCATCACACGTTGCGATCCTTGCGCGCGCCATGGGCATTCCCACCGTCATGGGCGTGGTGGATTTACCTTACCAGCAGCTGGATGGCCGCAACATCGTACTCGATGCCTATCGCGGCAAGGTATACACCAATCCATCAAAAGAATTGTGCCACCAGTTTGAAGAAATCTGGCGAGAGGAACAACAGTTCTCGCGCGAATATCATGCGCTGACACCGCTACCCAGCGTGACACTGGATGGCCAACGTTTGCCACTGTGGGTAAATACCGGTCTTATGACAGACGTAGTGCGCTCACTGGATCGTGGTGCAGAAGGTGTAGGGCTGTACCGCACGGAAATTTCTTTTTTACTGAAGGACCGCTTTCCCAGTGAAGAGGAACAACGCCACTCCTACCGCGAGCAATTGAGTGCGTTTGCACCCAACCCCGTCACCATGCGTACACTCGACATAGGCGGCGACAAATCCTTGCCCTACTTCCCCATCAAGGAAGAAAATCCATTTCTGGGTTGGCGCGGCATACGCGTGTCGCTTGATCATCCGGAAATTTTTCTGGTGCAAGTGCGCGCCATGCTGAAAGCCAGTGAAGACCTGAATAATCTTCGCATCATGTTGCCAATGATTTCCAGCGTGCCTGAACTGGAACAGGCACTGAAACTGGTCCAGCGTGCATGGCGTGAGCTATTGGAAGAAGGCTATAACATCCAGCTGCCTCAGTTGGGCGCGATGATTGAAGTGCCTGCCGCTGTCTATCAGGCGAGGGAACTGGCGCAGCGCGTTGACTTCCTTTCTGTGGGCACAAATGACTTGATACAGTATCTGTTGGCTGTAGATCGAAATAACCCACGTGTAGCAGCGCTTTACAACAGCTTCCACCCTGCAGTTTTGCAGGCACTGGTGCGCATTGTTGAAGATGTGCATGCCGAAGGAAAAACCGTCAGTGTGTGTGGCGAAATGGCAGGCGACCCCAGCGCAGCCGTTCTGTTGATGGCAATGGGTTACGATGTTTTGTCGATGAACGCCAACAACCTGCCAAAAGTGAAATCCGTGATTCGTGGATTGCATGCAAAAGATGCACACAAACTACTGATGGAGGTCATGTCGATGAACGATGTGCGAATGATCAACAAACACGTGCGCGATACACTGACCACTCTAGGTGTAAATCCTCGTTTGCTACACAGCAAAACTGACGCCTAATACAGCATCGAATTTCAGCAGGACAGTCCTATGCGCGTAGACGGCGGCATCCTCACTACCAATCCCCTGGATGGCGCGCAGCAAGCGCGCGAGCTGGAACGGCTGGGATATGCCGGTGGCTTTACGTTTGACGGGCCACACGACCCCTTCCTGCCATTGCTGGCCGCTGCGTCGGCAACAGAGCAGCTGGAATTATCAACGGCCATTGCTGTGGCGTTTGCACGCAGTCCGATGCTATTAGCCCAGCTGGCATGGGATCTGCAACTGGCTTCCCGGGGACGCTTCACTCTCGGTCTCGGTTCACAAATCAAGGCGCACATCGAGCGGCGTTTTTCGATGCCCTGGGGGCAACCTGCAGCACGCATGCGCGAACTGGTGCTCGCGATACGCGCTATCTGGGCCTGTTGGCATGACGGCGAAGTACTCGATTTCAAAGGGGAATTCTTTACACACACGTTGATGCCCCCGCTACTGAGGCCTGAACCTAATCCATTCGGGAAACCCAAAATCTATCTGGCCGGTGTTGGCCCAGCCATGACTGAAGTGGCAGGCGAAGTCGGTGACGGATTTATCGTTCATCCACTGAATAGCCAATTAACTCTGGAAACGTTGACGCTGCCCGCATTGACCGCAGGACGCAAAAAAGCATCCGGCACACTGGATGCATTCGATATCAGTTGCCAAATCATGGTGGCGGCCGGTGATACTGAAGAAGAGCTGAACACCGCGATTGCAACTATACGAGGGCAAATTGCTTTCTACGCATCAACACCAGCGTATAAAGTGATGCTGGACTGCCATGGCTGGGGCGATCTGCAACCTGAATTACAGCGCATGACGCGCGAAAACCGCTGGGATCTGATGATGGAACTGGTGAGTGATGAAATGCTGAATACGTTTGCTGTTGTCGGTCATACCAGCGAGATTGCCGGAAAAATTCTTGCCCGGGTGGATCAACGGATCAAACGCATCAGCCTGGTTACACCGTATACAGCCGATCCATCACGTTTTGCAGACGTGGTAAAAACGCTATCCATGTAAAAATATCCATTTAGCACTTCAATCTTCTGCGGGAGATGCCTGCATTCGCTGATCCAGCGACTCCTGTAGATCCTTGCCCATGTTGGAGGCTTTTTCCATCTGCTTTTGTTGTCCGGCAGTGAGGCTTTCTACTTTTTTGGGAGGCTCATGGGTGTCTTTTGTCACGAACCAGACCACTGCACCGACGACAACCAGAAACAGGAAAATACTCTTGGCACTCATAGCTGGTTTCTACCGGAAGTGATTGACCTGAAGATCATAGTGCAAAAAAATAAACCCCGCAGCACATCCGGTGCTGCGGGGTTCTCGGTCCATCTATTAGATGTCTTCCGTGTGCTCTCAAAACTAGTGCCTGCCGCTAACAGGCCGCATCCTTTAGCACCCTTCTGGTTCAGTCTATGCTCCATGCTCCCTGACTGACCGTTCCTTCAAGTCGTTACCGACTACGCGTACAAATAGCACCTCCATGTGTGCTGTCGTCCGTGTGTTGCTATTTTGCCGATTTCCGCACGCAGTGATAGTCGCCAAAGTCTCCAATTCTTGTAAGAGATCTCTTACAAACACCCAGCTATTTACGCGGGTGACTTGCGACCAGCCAAGTCTGTTGCGGTGTACCATATGCCCACTGCGCTGCCACTCTGGCATTGCGCCTTCATACTGAATGCATGACACGATGAGCAAAAGCAAAAGCGCCTTTGTCTGCAACGATTGCGGCGCGGATTACAACAAGTGGGCCGGCCAGTGCACGGCCTGTGGGGCCTGGAATACCCTTGCTGAAGTACGTCTCGGCAGTAGCAAGCACCTCCGTACCAGCGCAGGACGCAAGGACGGATTTGCTGGCGCGGCTGGCGGCAACGTCCAGACACTGGATCAGATTGCCCTTCGGGAACAACCACGCATCAATACAGGCAGCGCCGAACTCGACCGCGTACTTGGCGGTGGGCTGGTATCAGGTTCGGCAGTGCTGATTGGCGGAAATCCCGGCGCAGGCAAGAGCACGCTATTGCTGCAGCTGCTCTGCAAATTGGCCAATGAGCAATCCTGTCTGTACGTCACAGGTGAAGAATCCCTGCAACAAGTAGCCATGCGCGCGCGGCGGCTGGGGTTGCCCACCGATAAATTGCAGACGTTGTCTGAAACCAATATCGAGCTGCTGCTCGGTATCGCCGAATCACTGGGCCCAGCCGTGATGGTCGTGGACTCCATCCAGGTAATGCACTGGCCTGAACTGGCATCTGCTCCCGGTTCTGTGGCGCAAGTGCGTGAGTGCGCAGCGCTGCTTACCCGCTTCGCCAAACAAACAGGCACCGTGCTGATTCTGGTAGGGCACGTCACCAAAGATGGCTCCCTGGCGGGACCCAAAGTGCTTGAGCACATGATTGATGCTTCCATCATGTTGGAAAGCACGGATGACTCCCGCTACCGCACGCTGCGCAGCCATAAAAACCGCTTTGGTGCAGTGAACGAACTGGGGGTATTCGCCATGACCGAGCAGGGTTTGCGCGAAGTGAATAACCCTTCGGCTATTTTCCTGTCGCGCAGTGATGAAGTAGCCAGTGGCTCTGTGGTGATGGTGGTGTGGGAAGGCACGCGGCCCTTGCTGGTCGAGATACAGGCACTCGTCGATACGAATGCTTTCGGCAACCCGCGGCGGGTCGCTGTCGGCCTGGACCAGAACCGTTTAGCGATGCTACTGGCCGTATTGCATCGGCACGGTGGACTGATGCTGGGTGATCAGGATGTTTTTGTGAATGTGGTGGGCGGCGTAAAAGTCAGCGAAACCAGCGCGGATCTTGCGTCATTGTTGGCCATGGTCTCCAGCTTTCGCAATCGCCCGCTTCCTCGTGATCTGGTGGTATTTGGTGAAGTGGGTTTATCTGGCGAGATACGGCCGGTACCCAGCGGGCAGGAACGTATACGCGAAGCAGCCAAACACGGTTTTCGCAAAGCTATCGTGCCAGCAGCGAATGCACCGAGAGAATCATTAGGAGATATGCAAATTATTGGCGTAAAAAATCTTTCTGAGGCACTGGATGCACTGGAGCGCTAGAAGCTGCGCCATGCATGCAGTATCAGACTACGCCTGATCGGGAGAGCGACGGCGCTCTCCTGTTGTCCGGTAAAGTGAGACACAGTTGCGCCCTTTTTCTTTACTTTCATACAGCGCCTGATCTGCCATTTCAATCAGGTCGCCATAATGCAGGTCTTCTTCTGGCACTATGCACGCAACACCAATACTGATAGTAACCACGCCATAACCGGCATTACCTGCGTGTTCAATGCCCAGATCCTGAACCGCTTGCCTGCATTTCTCAGCCACCTCACGCGCAGCTTCCAGCGTTGTTTCTGGCAATATCATGGCGAATTCTTCACCACCATAACGCGCCACCAGGTCGCCTGGGCGATGTACACTCTTATGCAATGCCTGCGCCACATCATGCAAACAACGGTCACCCCGAACGTGGCCGTAAATATCGTTGTACTTCTTGAAGTTATCAACATCGCTCACCACAATCGTCAGCGGTCGAAAAAAACGCTGGGCTCGCGGCCATTCTTTATGAAGCTGATCAAAAAAACGGCGGCGATTGGAAATCCGCGTCAGGCCATCCACCAGCGCAGCATCCTGTAATTCATTATCAACACGTCGCAATACACGTAAATACGCTTCTATCATTAAAGCAAACAGCAGGATGCCGACACCCAGCATGTAGGGAAATGCTGTACGGTGTTTCTTGAAATAACTTTCTGAAGGTCGGGCAACAAGAAACCACTGCAAGTCTGCAATCGGCGTCAGCTGTTTTGTATATTCAAAGCGGGAATCATCAACAATATTTTCTCCACGCTGTATGGAAATTAATGTCTCAGCACTTACCTGGCTGGACATATCTTCCAGAGCGATGCTGTTAGTGGTATCCCAACTCCATGCATTATCCAGCACGTTGTTGAATATCGCATCAATGTCGTAAAGGCCCACGACAAATCCCTTCAGGTTTACCCAGCGTTCTTCCTCGCTTTCAGCACTCTTGGTGTAAAGCGGCAATGAAATAAAATAAATAAATGTGCTCTTGCCGCTTTCTGTGACTGTAATAGGCGCAGATGCAATAGCCTGGTTATTGGATGCTGCAGTTTCAAGCGCAGTGCGCGTTGCTATACGCGATGCGAGATCGTAGCCGATAGGCAATTCCTTGCGCGCCATCGGCTCTGATAACAATATCGGGTAATACTCCTCACTGACAGGAGCGGGCTGCTGCACACCTTGATCGGTCATCTCTGTGATAGTGGCAACACCGGTTTCAGCTTTGAGCATGGCTTCAAATTTTGCACGATCTACTTCGAGAACACGCGGAGCCCACTTCATACCATAAACGCCACCGTTATATTCCCGCGCATTGCGACTGAAAATAGAAAAGCCGGCGTTATTCACCTGTGGAAAGGCTTCATGAAAACTACGGAAAGACATCAGGAGTGCAATATTTCTTCCCAGCTCCAGCTCTAGCGAACTGGCCAACGCATCCACCTCAGACGTGAAGCGCTGATATATCTGTTGCTGCTCATGTTTGAATGACAGAAAGAAAGACGTGGCCGCGAGCGCCAGGCCCAGCAGCAGGTTCAACACCCTTAAATATGTAAAATGACTCAGCATGTACCAGTCTTCATCTTGTTATCTGGTTCCTTTGCGCAACGATACTCCTGCGTGCCGTTTTTCCCGAACCCAGACCAACAGGCGGTCGAAATTAGCCGACAAGCGGCGGCAAGTCTTACACAACTATAGAGCCTGTGTATATAGACTTGGGTTGTCGACGTAATAACCATTGGTTCTGTAGCGTCGTTAGCAACGCACCAGCTGTTTATAATGCGCAGGATTTTCAACGAGCCATGCCATGACTACCGCCCAGATTCCCCGTATAGAAAACGCCTTGCAACAATGGATAGACCCCTACCTGCAAACAGATCTGGTTAGTGCTGAGTGCTTGCGGCGCATACGGGTAGATCAATCGATTGCCACTGTTGAACTGGAGCTTGGCTATCCTGCTGCCGGCTTCCGTGAGGAAATGGCAAACGCACTCCGTCAGCAAATCAACACGTGCGTGCCGGAGCTGGATCAGGTCAACATCGACATTCGCTGGCGTATTTCTGCACACGAAAGCCAGAGCAAGGCCCCTCCCATGCGCCGGGTCAGCAACCTTATTGCTGTTGCTTCCGGCAAAGGCGGCGTTGGTAAATCGACAACCGCTGCCAATCTGGCACTGGCGCTGGCAGCTGAAGGCGCCAGGGTAGGATTGCTGGATGCCGACATCTACGGCCCCAGCCTGCCTGTCATGATGGGTATCGCCGATGATGCCAGGCCAGAAACTCGCGACCAGAAATATTTTGTGCCCATGTCTGCCCATGGCGTGCAACTGATGTCGATGGGGGTGTTAGTCACCGAGAGCACCCCGATGGTATGGCGAGGCCCAATGGCCAGCGGCGCGTTACAGCAACTGCTAAACCAGACCTTATGGGAGGATCTCGATTATTTGCTGATTGATATGCCGCCCGGCACAGGAGATATCCAGCTGACTTTGTCGCAATCTGCCCCCCTCACAGCGGCCGTGGTAGTCACCACGCCCCAGGATATTGCCCTGCTGGATGCCAAGAAAGGCATTGAGGCATTCCGCAAGATTCATATCCCGGTACTGGGCATCATTGAAAACATGAGCATGCATATTTGCTCACAATGCGGCCATATGGAGCACATTTTTGGCGAAGGGGGCGGCGGCCGTATTGCACAGGAGTACCAGACACCTCTGCTCGGCTCACTGCCTCTGGATATCCGCATCCGGGAGCAGGCAGGAAGTGGCACACCGACTGTTGTCGCGGAGCCTGCCGGAAAACTGGCTGCCAGCTACCGAGAAATAGCACGCGCGATGGCGGCCCAGCTATCCCGATTGCCTGTCAGCAACAGCATCCCCGGTGTTGTGCAGATGAAAGATCCATAGTGGCTCTGCTACAATTGCGCCCCTGAAATTCCTGCCACTATCTACCACTCAACAGAGACCCCAGACCCATGAGCTTCAGCAAACTGTCACCCGGTAAAGAACTGCCACACGACATCTACGTTGCGATCGAGATTCCTGCTAACCATGCACCGATCAAATATGAAATCGACAAGGACACCGATTGCCTGATGGTCGACCGCTTCATGGCAACTCCTATGTTTTATCCTGCCAACTATGGCTACATCCCTGGCACCTTGTCAGAAGACGGCGATGCACTCGATGTACTGGTAGTGACCCCTTATCCTGTTGCGCCCGGCTCTGTCATTCGCGCACGTCCGATCGGCATTTTGAATATGTCTGACGAAGCAGGCAAAGACGCAAAACTGCTGGCTGTGCCGCACACCAAGTTATCAGCCATCTACAAAGACGTGAAAGAAATCTCCGACCTGCAACCCCTTCTGATCAAGCAGATCGAACATTTTTTTGAAAACTACAAGGATCTGGAACCCGGCAAATGGGTGAAAGTTGATGGCTGGCAAGATGCAAAAGCTGCTGAGGCCGAAATCATGAAAGCGCGCGATGCTTACTTGAAAGATAATGGCTGATTATTTATCCACTCCAGATATTTCTGGAAATAAAAAAGGGCTGCCATCGCAGCCCTTTTTTATTGCTGACAAGATCAGTTTACTTTCTGCTGCAGCTCGCCTTTAGCATAACGCTGCGTCATTACTTCCAACGATACCGGCTTGATCTTGCTCGCCTGGCCCGCGGTGCCAAATGCTTCATAACGCTGGATGCAGATATCATGCATCGCTGTGATAGTTTCTTTCAGGTATTTCCGTGGATCAAACTCAGCTGGATTCCTGGCCATGAATCTACGGATTGCTCCTGTTGAAGCCAGGCGCAGATCGGTATCGATATTCACCTTGCGTACACCGTGCTTGATTGCTTCAACGATTTGCTCAACTGGCACGCCATAAGTCTGTTTGATATCACCGCCAAATTCATTGATGATCGCCAACCACTCCTGAGGCACACTTGAAGATCCATGCATAACAAGGTGGGTATTTGGAATGCGCGCATTGATAGCTTTGACGCGCTCGATTGCAAGAATATCGCCAGTCGGCGGACGCGTAAATTTGTAAGCACCATGTGATGTGCCAATTGCGATAGCCAACGCGTCAACGCCGGTATCACGCACAAAATTGGCAGCCTCTTCCGGGTCAGTCAGCAGCTGCGAGTGATCAAGAACGCCATCCGCGCCATGCCCATCTTCCTCGCCCATCATGCCGGTTTCCAATGAACCGAGGCAGCCAATCTCGCCTTCCACCGACACGCCACAGGCATGTGAAAAATCGACCACCGTTTTAGTTGCCTTGACGTTGTAGGCATAATCCGTGGGGGTTTTGCCGTCTTCACCCAGTGAACCATCCATCATCACAGATGAAAAACCCAGCTGGATCGAACGCTGGCAAACCGCCGGGCTCACACCGTGATCCTGATGCATAACGACAGGAATATGCGGAAATTCTTCTATGGCCGCAAGGATCATATGCCGCAGGAATGGCGCGCCGGCATATTTCCGGGCACCAGCAGAAGCCTGCACAATAACCGGCGAATCGGTTTTATCTGCCGCTTCCATAATAGCGCGCATCTGTTCAAGGTTATTGACGTTGAATGCGGGCACGCCATAGCTATTTTCTGCCGCGTGATCGAGTAATTGACGCAAACTTACCAGTGCCATATTGTTTCTCCGGAAAAATTAATTTGCTGTGTACGTGAAGAATAACATCAGTTTTTTGCCCTTTCACGTAATATGCTGACAGCTGGCAATTCCTTCCCTTCTACAAACTCCAGGAAAGCGCCGCCACCAGTCGAGATATATGAAATTTTTTCCTTGATGCCATACTTGTCGATGGCTGCCAACGTATCGCCGCCGCCAGCAATAGAAAATGCATCGCTGTCTGCGATGGCATTTGAAAGAATTCTGGTGCCCTCACCATAAGCATCCACTTCAAATACGCCAACCGGACCATTCCATAAAATGGTTTTTGCTGCCTTGAGCATGTCTGAAAACTGCTGTGCAGTTTTTGGGCCGATATCAAGAATCATGTCATTCTCTGCGATATCTTCTACTGCTTTTACTGTCGGTTTGCTATTGGCAACAAATGCCATAAAGTCGTCGCCAACATTTGATGCATCCGCGACTATCACGTCAGTGGGTAATGGCACTTTTACTTTTTCCGCAATCTTTCTCGCAGTATCAATCAGGTCATGCTCACAAAGCGACTTACCAACATTGAAACCAGCTGCAGCGAGAAACGTATTGGCAATGCCGCCACCGACAATCAGCTGGTCACAAATTGAAGACAGTGAAGTCAGCACATCCAGCTTGGTAGACACTTTTGATCCAGCAACAATGGCCACCATTGGCCGAGCAGGCTTATCCAGCGCTTTGCCCAACGCATCAAGCTCTGTGGCTAACAACGGGCCTGCACAAGCCACTTTGGCAAACCTGGCCACGCCATGGGTAGAACCTTCAGCACGGTGTGCGGTACCGAAAGCATCCATGACAAAAATATCGCACAGCGCTGCGTATTTTTTGGCCAACTCATCGCTGTTTTTCTTTTCGCCTTTGTTAAAGCGAACATTCTCAAATAACACAACTTCGCCGGATTTTATATCGACCCCATCCAGATAATCAGCCAACAGCTGCACAGGCTGGCCGAGAGCCTTGCACAAGTAATCTGCAACCGGTTGCATAGAATTTTCTGCAGAAAACTCACCCTCTGTTGGACGCCCAAGATGAGAACACACCATCACCGCAGCACCTTTTTGCAGGGCCAGTTTTATGGTTGGCAGTGCAGCCAACAAGCGCGCATCCGACGTAATTTTCCCATTCTTGACGGGCACATTGAGGTCTTCGCGTATCAGTACCCGCTTGCCAGTGAGATCCAGTCCGGACATCGTAGCAACAGGTGAGGATGTAATGGATGAATTGACTGACACGGCTGGCCTCCCGACGCTGACTCTATTCAAACCAGCATTATAGCGGCGAGACCGGGGAAGTGCCCAATGGCATTGAAATCCATCGCCTTCCGGCGGGGGCGCCGGAAGGGAGGGGGAGATGGATCAATCCGCCTGACGACGCAAGAAAGCAGGAATATCCAGATAATCCAGATCATCTGCTGGCGCAGGGGCAGCATTACGGTCAACAACAGGAGCAGATACCGCTGCCGCCTGCGATCCGTACGAGCTGCTAGCGCCATACTGGTTGCTATTGTTATAGCTGCCATTATTTCCATTGCGCAAAACAGCCGGGCGATCAAGATCCGCATAGTTCGGCGTAGAGCCCGCTGCACCCACAGTGTTGCGCTGGCCAGCTGTGTTGTCGACCACTTTGGTGGGCTTCACTTCGGTCGCCGCCGATTTATGGCCCAACCCGGTGGCGACTACAGTAACGCGCAATTCACCGCTCATTTCCGGATCCAGCACTGTACCGACAACAACCGTTGCATTTTCTGAAGCAAATTCGTGGATAGCATTACCCACTTCTTCAAACTCGCCCATCGTGAGATCAAAGCCAGCGGTAATGTTGACAAGAATACCGCGTGCGCCTTGCAAATCCACGTTATCCAGCAGCGGGCAACGGATCGCTGCTTCTGCTGCTGCACGCGCACGGTTTTCACCGGAGGCCTTGCCTGTGCCCATCATCGCAACACCCATTTCCGCCATGACGGTGCGCACATCCGCAAAGTCTACGTTAATCATGCCATCATTGATGATCAGTTCAGCAATACCCTGCACTGCACCGAGTAACACATCATTGGCAGCCTTGAATGCCGTCAACAATGACGTGCTCTTGTCCATGGTCGTCAACAGCTTTTCATTCGGGATGGTAATCAGTGAATCGACATGCTCAGCCAACTCGGCAAGCCCCTGCTGGGCTACTGCCATGCGTTTTTTTCCTTCGAATGGAAACGGCTTGGTCACCACTGCCACAGTCAGGATACCCATCTCACGAGCAACCTGTGCAACCACCGGTGCGGCACCTGTACCTGTACCACCACCCATGCCCGCAGTAATGAAAACCATGTCGGCACCACGCAACACTTCTGCAATGCGGTCGCGATCTTCCATCGCAGCCTGACGCCCGATATCCGGGTTTGCACCAGCACCCAACCCTTTGGTCACGCCGCCGCCAATTTTCAGCACGGTGCCATTATCCAGGGCTTTCAAGGCCTGGGCGTCGGTATTGGCGCATACAAACTCTACGCCGGTCACATTATTCTCGACCATATGACGCACAGCGTTTCCACCACCGCCACCCACGCCGATCACCTTGATGACAGCATTTTGTGCTAGGTTTTCAATTAACTCGAACATGGCTTTCCCCCACCTGTTTCACATTAAAAATCCATCAGATCAAAAATTATCCCCGATCCAGCGTTTGATTCTGGCTATTACACTGGTACGGCTCTCTTCAACATCTACGCCCGGTTTGCCGTCTTTCTGCTGCCTGATTCCATACTGCAGCAAGCCAACACCCGTTGCGTAAATCGGATTTTTCACAATGTCACCTAACCCTTTGACATTTGCCGGCGCCCCCACGCGTACCGGCATGTGAAATATCTCTTCGGCTAACTCCACAGCCCCTTCGATCCTGGCAGTTCCTCCGGTAAGAACAATACCCGCAGCAACCAGATCTTCGAACCCACTACGACGTAATTCTGCTTGTATCAGTGTGAACAGTTCATCGTACCTTGGTTCTACTACTTCTGCTAGAGCCTGACGCGATAATTCGCGAGAAATTCTCTCACCAACACCGGGTACTTTGATAATTTCATCTGCTCGCGCAAGTTGTGTCAGCGCACATGCATATTTGATTTTTATTTCTTCTGCGAATGGCGTCGGTGTTCGCAACGCCATCGCAATATCATTTGTCACTTGGTCACCCGCAATGGGAATCACTGCGGTATGTTTAATGGAGCCCTCTGTGAAGACGGCAATGTCGGTTGTACCTCCACCGATATCGACCAGACAGACACCCAATTCCTTTTCATCGTCTGTCAAAACCGAATAACTCGATGCCAATTGCTCCAGAATGATGTCATCTACTTCCAGACCACACCGGCGAATGCACTTTTCGATATTCTGTACCGCATTGACCGCACAGGTGACCAGATGCACCTTGGCCTCCAGTCGAACACCGGACATGCCCAATGGTTCGCGAACACCTTCCTGATTATCAATGATGTATTCCTGCGGCAAGATATGCAGCACTTTCTGGTCAGCCGGGATAGCCACGGCCTGCGCCGCATCAATCACACGCTCCACATCGGCCGCCTGCACCTCGCGATCACGGATCGCCACGATGCCATGTGAATTCAGGCTGCGTATGTGACTGCCAGCAATTCCTGCGTAAACCGAGTGAATCTGGCAGCCTGCCATTAGCTCGGCCTCTTCTATAGCACGCTGTATCGACTGGACTGTGGACTCAATATTGACCACAACGCCTTTTCTGAGACCCGTCGACTTGTGTGTGCCGATACCAATGATTTCCAGATTGCCATCTGCATCAACTTCACCGACTAGCGCAACGACTTTGGATGTCCCGATGTCCAGACCGACAATCCGGCTCCTGTCCGTACTCATATTTTTTTCTCCCCAGTATTTTTATCTTGCCCGGAAATCGCAGGCTCTGGCTGTTGCCAACGTATGGCTGCGCCATGGCGATACCGCATGTCTACCACTAGCGCAGGTTTTTGTGCAGGCAAAACAACCTGCTGATAGATGCTGACAAAATACCGGACGCTGCTAGCCGGATCCGCACGCCCGAGAATGACACGCAGACCGTTATCCAACGTTAACTGCCAGTCGCCTTGCAGATTCTGGCTGATACCACGTAAACGGAGGCCGATCGATTGCAACTGGTGTTCAAATATCTGGTAATAACTCATCGTGTCTGCCGGGATGGCGCCTTCACTCCACAAACGGGGCAGAGGTTTATCCTGATACAAACCCTGGTGCTCGAAAATTCGCCCTTTGGCATTCACCATCCACTGGGTTCCCCAATAAGCGATGGGCATTTCCTCAACAATCTCGATATCCACTGTATCTGGCCACTGCCGTCGCGCACGCGCACGTGCTATCCATGGCTGCGCCTCCAGTTGATCTACCAGCGCAGCAAGATCAATATCCAGAAAACTGTCTGTTTCATAAATAGCCACTGCATCCTGGATGGTTTTCTGGTCCAGCGCCCGTAAATCACCACGAATCACTACCCGGTGGATTGGTTTGTCGAACGCCAGCTTCAACCATGGCAATGAAAAGTATCCACCGGCAATCAATGCACACACCAGCACAGCCTGCAGCAGCAATAGCCACAATCCGTGCCCGATACCCAGATCACTCATCACACCATCAGGCAAAGTTGCCGTGCGGGTGAAGCCTGATGCGGATAATGTGCGATCAGTTGCCATCCGTGCCACCCAATACTGTCAACACAAGTTGATCGAATGACATGCCGGCCGCCTTGGCTGCCATTGGCACCAGACTGTGATCCGTCATGCCCGGCACAGTATTCACTTCCAGTAGATAAAATTTTCCTTGCTGATCCTGCATCACATCTACACGGCCCCAACCGCGGCAACCCACCGCAGCAAACGCCAACTCCGCCAGCTGTTTCAATTCGTTTTCTTTCTCAACAGGCAAGCCACAGGGGCATAAATAACGCGTGCTGTTGCTGATATATTTCGCATCAAAATCATAGAAGTCATGGCCAGTCTCCAGTCTGATCGGGGGCAACGCACTGCCATCCAGAATAGCGACTGTAAATTCAGCTCCGGCAATCCAGCTTTCTGCGAGCACGCTGCCCGCAAATCCACTCGCAAAAACAAATGCTTCCTGCAATTCCCCTGCGTTACCTACTTTGCGCATGCCGATACTGGAACCTTCACAGGCAGGCTTGACGATGGCAGTACCACCAAGCATTTCAATGCATGCGTGCCAATCTGTATCCTGCTGCAATAATGCATAGCCTGGTGTTGAGAGCTGCTGAGCTTGCCAGATCATTTTTGTGCGCCATTTATCCATGCCTAATGCAGATGCCAGTACGCGACTGCCTGTATAGGGAATGCCCGCCATTTCCAGCACCGCCTGCATCATGCCGTCTTCACCGCCTACACCGTGCAGGACAATAAACGCTCGATCCCATTTTTTTCTCGCGCCATTCTGTTGCGCAGCCAGTATCGACAGGAAATCAGCGCCAACATCCACGAGGTCAATCGTTACATTCTGGCGCATCAGCGCATCAGCCACCGCACGCCCGCTCTTTAGCGAAATTTCGCGCTCGGATGACAGGCCTCCATACAACACGGCGACATTGCCCCAATCCCGGTTTTGCAGTGCTTTATTCACTGGCAGCTCCAGATAACCGGTTACGCGCCAATGCACTCGCCA
>ERZ724520.494-NODE-494-length-21272-cov-5.549324_pt1 | contig 21272 bp, 19 predicted proteins | sample MGYA00376053_ERZ724520 | MGnify/ENA primary metagenome ERZ724520 (study PRJEB28724, sample SAMN07190886) | activated sludge metagenome | isolation source: activated sludge of sewage treatment plant in Hong Hong | place: USA: Christiansburg, Virginia | collected...
TGGCAGAAGATTCTATAAATAAAATATCGCCCCCCATAGGAGTCCAAGCTAAGCCGATAGCCACTCCACAAGGATTATTTTCAGAATATTTATCGTGGTTGTATTTTGGTTTTCCTAAGATGCGTGTGATATCATCGGTAGAAATCGTTGGATTATATTCTTCCTCAGTTGCTACGCTCTTGGCAACATTGCGCATGATGGATGCAATTACTCTGTCCAATTCGCGCACGCCACTTTCATACGTGTAATTATGAATAAGATATTGAATTGTTTTATCATTTAATTTTACTTGGCTTGCCTTCAATCCATGTGCTTCTCGTTGCTTAGCAACTAAATGTTTTTTGGCTATTTCAGTTTTTTCTTCTAATGAATAGCCGCTTAGTTGAATGATTTCCATTCTATCGCGCAATGCAGGTTGTATTTCTCCCATGCTGTTGGCAGTAGCGATGAATAATACTTTAGATAAATCGTATTCTAATTCTAAATAATTATCATAAAATGTAGTGTTTTGTTCAGGGTCTAATACTTCTAATAAAGCAGAAGAAGGGTCGCCACGATGGTCTTTTCCTACTTTATCAATTTCATCTAAAATAAAAACAGGATTAGAAGATTGTACTTTTTTTAATGATTGAATAATTCTGCCAGGCATGGCACCAATATATGTTTTGCGGTGTCCACGTATTTCACTCTCATCATGCAAGCCACCTAATGACATGCGCACATATTTTCTGTCTAATGCCCGCGCGATGCTTCTGCCTAAAGATGTTTTTCCTACTCCCGGAGGGCCGATAAAACAAAGTATTGGCGACTTCATATCACCTTTTAATTTCAATACGGCAAGGTATTCTAAAATTCTATCTTTTATTTTATCTAATCCAAAATGATCCTCATCTAATATTTTTTTACCACGTTTTAAATCGAAATTATCTTGAGTGGTTTCATTCCATGGCAATTCAACCATGGTGTCTAAATAATTTAAGATGACAGAATATTCTGCAGCAGCCGGGTTTATGCGTTGTAATTTTCCTATTTCTTTGTCAAATGCTTTTGCAACCGTTTCACTCCATTTCTTTTCGGTCGCTTTTTCTTTCAATCTGTTGACTTCTTCTTGGTACATATCTCCACCCAATTCTTCTTGAATAGCGCGTAGTTGCTGGTTCAAGAAATAATCGCGTTGCTGTTTGTCTATATCCGTTTTTGTTTTGTTGTGAATGTTTGCTTTTAGTTCTTGTAATTGCAATTCCTGATGCAAGTATTTTAAAACCAATTGTATTCTTTCTGTTGCATCATTTATTTCCAATATTTGTTGCTTCTGTGTCGATTCAATATTCAAATTGGAAGTAATAAAATTGGCTAAAAATTTTACACTATTTATATTGGTCAATACAATTTTTGCTTCATTTGGAATATTTGGAGAAAGGTCAATAATTTTGGAAGCCATATCTTTTAAATTTCCCATCATAGCTTTTTCTTGCTGGGGATCTAAAAGGGTAATATCATTTATATATTCAACTTCGGACTCTATAAAAGGTTCTGCGGAAACAGTTTGTTTTACAATAAAACGCCTTACGCCTTGCAGAATGATAGTACTGCCACCATCGGGCATGTTGAGTAGTTTTAAAATTCTCGCAGTAGTTCCCATTGCATATAAATCCGTAGATTCTGGGTCTTCTACTTTGGTGTCACGTTGTGCAATTACGCCTATAAATTTGTCTGCTTTATATGCTTTTTTTATAGCTTTTATAGATTTTTCTCTACCAACAGAAATCGGTATAATAACTCCTGGAAAAAGAACATTATTCCTAAGAGGTAATATTGGAATTACTTTTGGCAGTTGTTCATTGTTTGTATTGTCATCTTCTTCGATAGATAACAAGGGTATCATTTCGACATCGTCGTCTTCAATATTGGATAATTCTATTTTTTGAAACATAAGTAAATTTAATTCAATTTAGACAATATGGCACTTTCCTTAGGCAAAGTAAGGACTTTTACTAAAAGCAAGATATGTGCCGAACTGTTTTAAATATAAATAATGGAAGTTTTGACAGTTTTGTATCAAACTTAATAAAAATCTTTACATTACTAAATATTCTTTTGAGAAACACTATCTAATTGTTAAAAAAAAATCAATTTATAGTGAGATAACATATTTTAATAAAAGCATTAAAGAAAGCTAACATAGCCTACTGTATTTTTGACACAATGAAAATAAGGCTTGCAATCATATTTCTCTTTCTTTCTTCTTTGCTGCTGCATTCCTCCAATGGTTTTGCCATTCAAAAAATAACGAATACGGTAGAAACAAATTTTGCCAGTAGCTTATTCACTTCAATCTCTACAATCAATTCCACACCAAAACTATTTACTGCCAAAAAAGTATGGAATGAAATTGCAACCAATTTTAATCAGTTGTATGATGAAGATGAATTGCCGGATTCGATTGTTTCTTATCTATTAACACCTTTACTTCCATTTTGGAAAAATTTCATATTTGAAGGGTATGCCTGCAATCCACTTGCAAGGGTGACAAAATTCTTTCCTTCTAAAAAATACAAGCTATTTAACGTTTTCAGGATTTAAATCTATTCCTGTACATTTTTATCTTATTGAAACCGATATTCATCGAGTTGAATAATAGTAGCTATTGTATTTAATCTAATTGATTCCTTTTTATTCCTTAATATATTTATCCATGAAAAAATTATTGCCCATTGGTTTATTAGTAATTCCATTCTTTTTTGTAAGCTGTTCGTCCAATCAAGAAAAAGAGGATGAGAATATAAAGTATGAAGTAACCGTGCCACTGCAAACAGATACCTCTTTTACAAAAAAGTATTCTGCACAAATTCGATCTATAAAAAACATTGAAATAAGAACACAAGAGAGAGGTTTTCTTCAAAATATATATGTGGATGAAGGACAATATGTAAAAGAAGGTCAATTGATGTTTCGTATTATGCCAAAAATTTATGAAGCAGAATTAGCAAAAGAAGAAGCAGAAGTAAAAATGGCAGAAATAGAAGTACAAAATGCTAAAACATTAGTAGATAAAAACGTCATTTCAAAAAATGAATTATTAATGGCACAAGCTAAATTAGAACAGGCAAAAGCAGGAGCCTCCTTAGCAAGAACACATCTTTCATTTACAGAAATTAAAGCACCTTTTTCAGGGATTATTGATAGATTACCCAAAAGATTAGGAAGTTTATTAGACGAAGGAGAATTGCTGACCAGTCTTTCTGATAACAGCTCTATGTATGTTTATTTTAATGTTTCGGAGCCAGAATATTTAGATTATAAACAACAAGCAGAAAATAAAAATGTACAAGTAGGTTTGCTGTTAGCAAATAATACCATACTTCCATCAAAAGGCACTATTGAAACAATAGAAGGAGAGTTTGATAATGAAACGGGAAATATTGCCTTTAGAGCAAAATTTCCAAATGGAAATGGATGGCTGAAACATGGAGAAACTGGGGATATTTTAATGACCATTCCATTCAAAAATACAATTGTTATTCCTCAAAAAGCAACGTATGAAGTACAAGACAGAAAATATGTTTTTATAGTAGATAAAAATAATGTACTACACTCCAAGCAAATTAAAATAAGTGCTGAAATACCCGATTTGTATATTGTTACAGATGGCATAACTGTAAATGATAAAATATTATTAGAAGGACTACAAAGAGTGAAAAATGGTGAGAAAATTGAATACGATTTCAAAAAACCAGAAGAGGTAATTGCTAATTTGAGATTGAAAGCAGAATAATCCAAAAACAAATTTAATAATATGTTTAGTAAAATTATACAAAGACCAGTATTGGCAATTGTCATATCGTTGATAATCGTATTTTTGGGCGTGCTGGCAATTACCCAATTACCTGTCACCCAATTTCCGTCCATTTCTCCACCCATGGTAAATGTAACAGCAGATTATCCTGGCGCAAACGGAGAACTAATGATTAAAGCAGTCGTAATTCCATTAGAACAAGCATTAAATGGTGTTCAAGGAATGAAGTATATTACTTCCGATGCAGGTAATGACGGAGAAGCCAGCATTCAAATCGTATTTAATTTAGGAACAGACCCCAATGTGGCAGCATTGAATGTGCAAAATAGGGTTGCATCTGTTTTAAACAAACTGCCACCATTGGTAGTTCGCGAAGGGGTGAAGATTTCACAAGAACAACCTAACATGTTGATGTATGTGAATCTTTATAGTAAAGACCCAAAAACAGACCAAAAATTCTTGTTTAACTATTCTGATATCAATCTTTTGCCAGAGTTGAAACGTATCAAAGGTGTAGGTTTCGCAGATATTTTAGGAAATAGAGAATACGCCATGCGTATCTGGTTGAAACCAGACAGAATGTTGGCCTATAAAATATCCGCAGACGAAGTCATGGAGGCTCTGTCTAGTCAAAGCTTAGAAGCCTCGCCCGGAAAAACAGGCGAAAGCTCTGGAAAACGTTCTCAAACATTTGAATATGTTTTAAAATATTCAGGACGATATACCAACGAAGACCAATACAGAAATATAGTTGTTCGGGCAAATTCAGATGGCGAATTATTAAGACTTAAAGACATTGCAGAAGTAGAGTTTGGTAGTTCTATGTATGATATTTATTCCAGTATCGACGGAAAACCATCTGCAGCCATTGTCTTGAAGCAGTCGTACGGCAGTAATGCAACTCAAGTAATTAAAGACATCAAATCAAAATTAAATGAAATAAAGAAAAATTTTCCAGATGGAATGGATTATGAAATTAGTTATGATGTTTCTAATTTCTTAGATGCCTCCATAGAAAAAGTTGTACATACTTTAATAGAGGCTTTTTTATTGGTAGGCTTAGTAGTGTTCTTGTTTTTGGGCGATTGGCGCTCTACGTTGATTCCAGCATTAGCCGTTCCGGTATCATTGGTAGGTACTTTTGCATTTATGAGTTTCTTCGGTATTTCCTTAAATTTAATTACCTTATTTGCATTAGTGTTAGCCATAGGTGTGGTAGTGGATGATGCAATTGTAGTGATTGAAGCCGTGCACGCAAAAATGGAAACCGAACATTTGTCACCGAGGCGAGCAACGATAGTTGCTATAAATGAAATTGCAGGAGCCATTATTGCCATTACATTACTCATGGCAGCTATTTTCATTCCTGTAACTTTTATGTCAGGGCCAGTAGGGATGTTCTATCGCCAATTTTCCATTACAATGGCAACAGCTATCGTATTATCTGGTATCGTTGCATTAACCTTAACGCCTGCATTATGTGCCATTATTTTAAAAAATAATCATGGTAAAGAAAGAAAAAAAGGCATCTTAACAAGGTTAATAGAAGGATTCAATAAAAGATTTGATAAATCAGCAGAAGGCTATGTGAAAATTTTAGAAAAAATAGTAAACAGACGAAGCCTCACCTTTATTTTGTTGCTTTTATTTTGTGGTGGAATTTTCTTTATAAGCAGAACCGTGCCTTCTGGATTTATTCCCGGAGAAGATCAGGCAATGATTTATGCAATTATACAAACACCTCCTGGATCGTCCTTGGAAAGAACGTATGATGTGTCAGAAAGATTACAAAAAATTGCTGAAGGGATAGATGGTATCCAATCTGTTTCTGCATTAGCTGGATATGAAATTCTAACAGAAGGAACCAGCTCTAATACAGGTACCTGTTTAATAAATTTGAAAGAATGGAGTAAACGGAAATTAAATGCACAACAAATTATTGAAGAATTAGAAAAAAAATCTAAAGATATTTCAGGCGCAAATATCGAATTCTTTCAACCGCCAGCAGTTCCCGGATATGGTGCCGCAGGTGGTTTTGAATTGCGCTTGTTAGACAAAGCAGGAACCGGGAATTATAAAAAATTAGAACAAGTAAATAAAGATTTTGTAAATGAATTGAAAAAAAGGAAAGAACTTACTTCTGTATTTAGTTTCTATAGTGCCAGTTTTCCTCAATACCTTCTTGAAGTGGATAATGATATAGCCCAGCAAAAAGGAGTAACTATTGAAAATGCAATGAATACCCTTTCTACATTGGTTGGAAGTAACTACGAAATAAGTTTTATAAAATTTGGAAAGATGTATAAAGTTATCGTCGAGGCAGCACCGGAATATCGTGCGTTGCCAGAAGATATTTTAAAATTATATGTCAAAAATAACCGAGACCAAATGGTACCATTTTCCGATTTTATTAAGATGAAAAAAGTATATGGTTTGTCGGAAATTACTCGACATAATTTGTATAATTCAACAGAGATTAGCGGATCGGCAGCACCGGGCTATAGCAGTGGTGAGGCCATAAAAATAGTTCAAGAAGTGGCAGAAAAAACACTTCCACATGGTTATGGAATTGACTGGGCGGGTATTTCTGCCGATGAAGTGGCACAGGGAAATCAAGCAATCATTGTTTTTTTAATCAGTTTAATATTTGTTTATATGGTACTTGCTGGGCAGTATGAAAGTTTTATTTTACCACTTTCTGTCATCCTTTGCTTGCCTGCAGGTATTTTTGGGACCTTCTTATTTCTTAAATTATTTGGACTAGAAAATAATATTTATGCCCAAATTGCCATGGTGATGTTGATTGGGTTATTGGGGAAAAATGCTGTTTTGATTGTAGAATACGCTGCTTTGCGCCATAGTCAAGGACTGACTATTTTTCAGGCCACTTTGGAAGGAGCAAAAGTTCGTTTCCGTCCTATTTTAATGACTTCCTTTGCATTTATTGCGGGGTTGCTTCCATTGATGTTTGCAACTGGCCCTGGAAGAATAGGGAATAGAACAATAGGTACCGCAGCAGCGGGAGGGATGCTCTTCGGAACCGTATTCGGTGTGTTTATTATTCCCGGATTATATTTCGTTTTCGGTACCATCGCAGAAAAATATAGTTTTATAAAAAATGAAAAAGATAATCCATTAACAGAAGAATTACAGAATCATGAATAAGTATATCATAACAAGAATTAGCATATTATTCGCCGTTGTCATCCTTTTTAATGGATGTTCCATTCCTAAAGTAACGCAGCGTACAGAAAATAAAAATACGCCAAACACTTATGGAAACAACTCCAAGCCAACAGATACACTTAATAGTGCAAAAATAAGTTGGCGTACCTTTTTTACCGATTCCAATTTGGTACATTTAATAGACACAGCATTGGTGCATAATCAGGAGTTGATGATTACACTACAAGAAATTGAAATTGCCAAAAATGATATTCGAGTAAAAAAAGGAGAATTGCTACCCACTGTAAATTATGGATTGGAAGTAGGCGCCGATAAAGTGGGTAGGTACACCAGCCAAGGAGCAGGGGATGAGGCCACCGAAATTAAACCAGGAAAAAAAGTACCACAAATATTAGGTGATTTCAAATTTGGAGTAGATATGGAATGGGAAATTGATATTTGGAAAAAATTGCGCAATGCCAAAAAAGCCGCTATCAAACGATATTTGGCCACCATTGAAGGTAAAAATTTTGTACTCACTAATCTTATTGCAGAAGTAGCAAAATCCTATTATGAATTGGTTGCATTGGACAATCAATTAAATGTTGTTCGCCAAAATATTATTACCCAAAAGAACGCATTGGAGATTGTGAAAATTCAAAAGGAAGCCAGTCGAGCAACGGAATTAGCCGTAAAAAAGTTTGAAGCAGAGGTACTGGGCACACAAAGCAAAGAATTTGAAATTTTGCAACAAATAAAAGAAACAGAAAACAAAATAAACTTCCTTTTAGGTCGCTTTCCACAAGAGATACCAAGAAACAGAGATAATTTTGAGCAAATGATACCACCAATTGTATATGCTGGAATCCCAGCGCAATTGTTGCAAAACAGACCAGATATCAAACAAGCGGAATTTCAATTAGATGCTTCTAAGTTAGATGTAAAAGTGGCAAAAGCAGAATTTTATCCTTCTTTAAAAATATCTGCAAGCATAGGTTTGGATGCATTTAATCCTGCTTTTTGGATAAAAATTCCAGAATCTATTTTTAGTTCCTTAGCGGCAGGTTTATTAGGGCCACTAATAAATAAAAATGCTATCAAAGCTGAATATTTAAGCGCGAATGCCCGTCAAAAACAAGCGGTTTATACATTTGAAAAAAATATCTTAAATGGATATTATGAAGTATATACACAGCTTTCTAAAGTAGATAATTTAGAAAGAAGCTATGATTTAAAATCCAAACAAATGGATGCATTATACATGTCTGTTCAGGTGGCAAATGATTTATTTACATCTGCCAGAGCAGATTATTTTGAAGTGCTAATGACACAACGTGATGCATTAGATTCAAAATTGGAATTGATTGATACTAAAAAAGATCAATTAAATGCAGTTGTTGATGTTTACAGAAGTTTAGGTGGAGGCTGGCAATAGAAAATTGTAAAATTGAAAAAGAGGAGGCTGTATCGAAAGATGCAGCCTCTCTTTTTTTTATTACAACGTTTTTGCGGAGACGATGAGATAAGTGTTTTTTCTAACGACAAATTAAAACAGACCTATAAAATACCTTATCAAACTATCTCTAAAACAACCGTTGAGGCAAACGATTATAGAGTAGAAGTAATAACCGCCGGACGGTTAATTATTTTCCGTGTTTTAGATGACAGAAACACAGAAATAGCCGTGCGCCCGGTATCATTAGACACTCCAACACCTTTTGTAATTTATTCAGAATAAAAAATAAAACATGGCAACAACAACAAAAAAAACAGCACCCAAAAAACGCGCTACTACAGCTAAAAAAAACAGCACCCAAAAAACGCAAGGTGAGTATAAAGAAAATAGCCAACAGAGGTTTATTAAGAGCGAAAATAACCAAACAAGAAAAAGCTATAAAAGCCTTAAAAAAAGAAGTTTCAAAGATAGAGCGCAAGGATAAAGTATTAAAACGCAAACTGTCTAAAGTGCGGCGCACGGCAAAAGTTACTCGCAAGCGTGTAGCAAAAAAGTAAAATTGACTATGATGAAAACATAATAGAAAAAATGCAAAAAAAAGAAAAAGAAGCATTTTTAAAAAAGTTTGAATCAGAAATGAGAAAATTATTATCTACTGCATCGGGACGGCAACGCCTTAAAAAATCAGGTTTTAACGTTCCTAAATTATCTTAGATATTTGTATGTTTTGGTAGAAATACAAATTATGAGGCAAAAAACATGTTTAAAAGCGTGTTTTTTGGTTTAAATAAAAAATAAATTCGTTCCAGTCGAATTGAAAAAAATCGAGTGGTTTCGGTTTCATAAATGAACGCACTTCTTAGGAGGTGCGTTTTTTATGCCGGTTGCATTTTACAACAATAAGTATTACATTTGAGTATGTTTTTTCAATCACCAATAGTAAGTAAAATTACAGATTACATAGAGCAAATGCCTGAAACCAAGCAAAAGGCACTGTTAAAAGTATTGGAAAAAGAAGCCATTATACAAAAAGCCCGAAAATTAGATAGTGGCGTTAAAAAAAATAATATTACAATGAATGAAATTGTAGCCATTGTCAGAGATGTTCGAAAAAAACGATACAATGCAGGCAAACAAATACGTTCTTGATTGTAATGTATATATCAGCTATATTATTAATGGGAAATTAGCAGATTTAACAGAATACATAGTTCTCAATGATATTGAAATAATCTTCTGCAGAGAACTGGAAGCCGAAATAATAGATGTATTACAAAGAAACCATATTAAAAAATATCTGAAATACACCAGTAATGATTATTTAGAAGCAATTCACCTGTTTACCAAAAATGTAAAAAAAACACGACAATACAAAGGGAGCCCAGATATAAAAGACGATTATCTATTTTCATTATGCCTTAGTACAAAATCTACCTTGGTAACAGGCGATAAAAAACTGTTGAATTTTAAAGAAACACCAATTCCGGTTATTTCTACTACGGCATTCAAAAAACTATTCTAATAATTTTTTTCTAAAAAAAAAATTGCACTTTGGTATTTCTTTTGCCGTATTTGAAGTGCGAAACAACATTATGAAAATCAAATCAAAATTTATTAACAATAAGCCAGGCGAGCGTTTCAGAAACTTATCTCTACCTTATGGTACTGTGTTCGCAGCGCCTGACGGTTTTTTGTTAAAAATTTATGTGAACACAGTAAAAACCGGCAAAGAACGCGCCAAGCACAAATAATGCCACAGCAACCACCAGCAAAATCAGATTTAAGTTTATTGTAAGCGCAGAAATTGCGACACCAAATGCTACAGCTAATTGTAAATCAACAAGTTATAACGTTTTTGCGGAGACGGTGAGATTCGAACTCACGATACAGTTTCCCATATACACACTTTCCAGGCGTGCTCCTTCAACCACTCGGACACGTCTCCTTTTTAGAAGTAAGTAGTGAGTATCAAGTACTAATCCTTTTATTCTTACTACTTGCTACTTTTATCCTACTACTTTTTTATATTTTTCCTGTAAGAACTCCTCTCGAAATAACAATCCGTTGCACTTCGGATGTTCCTTCATAAATTTGAGTAATTTTTGCATCACGCATTAATCGCTCTACATGATACTCTTTTACATATCCATAGCCACCGTGCACTTGAACCGCTTCTGTTGTTACATGCATTGCCACTTCTGATGCAAATAATTTTGCAGTAGCAGAAGCAATCGCATAATCCTGATGTTGGTCTTTCAACCAAGCTGCTTTATATACCAATAAACGTGCTGCTTCAATTTGTGTTGCCATGTCTGCCAACTTAAATTGAATAATCTGATGGTTTGCAATTTCAGTTCCAAATGCTTTGCGCACTTTTGCATATTCCACTGCTAACTCATACGCACCGGCTGCGATGCCTAATGCTTGTGCTGCAATACCAATTCTCCCGCCTTCCAGTGTTTTCATTGCAAATTTGAATCCAAATCCATCTTCACCAATTCTATTTTCTTTTGGCACTTTCACATCTGTAAATAATAAAGAATGTGTATCAGAAGCACGAATACCTAATTTGTCTTCTTTTGCACCAATTTCAAAACCCGGCATTCCCTTTTCTACTATCAATACATTAATTCCTCGATGTCCTTTTTCAGGATGTGTTTGAGCAATTACTAAATAGGTGTCGGCTTTCCCACCGTTAGTAATCCAGTTTTTTGTGCCGTTTAATAAATAATAATCTCCTTTGTCTTCGGCAGTTGTTTTTTGAGAAGTGGCATCACTTCCGGCTTCCGGTTCGCTTAATGCAAACGCACCTAATTTTTTACCAGATGCTAATGGAACTAAATATTTTTGTTTTTGCTCTTCCGTTCCATAAGCTTCTAATCCCCAACAAACCAACGAATTATTTACCGACATGGCCACTGAACAAGAAGCATCTAATTTGGAAATTTCTTCCATAGCAATGCAGTACGAAACAGCATCCATGCCACCGCCACCGTATTTGGTGTCCACCATCATGCCCATAAAACCAAGCTCACCCATTTGTTTTAAAAATTCTGTTGGATGAATCATGTCTCTATCACGGTCAATAACGCCCGGTTTCAATACATTTTGCGTGAAATTGCGTGCCATTTCACGTATTTGCTGATGCTCTTCGGTAAGTTGAAAATTCATTTTATTGAAATTTGAGATTGCGAAAATACGATTTTAATTTGAAATGGAGATAATTTGAAAAGGAATTAAAGGAAGAGATTTCTTTAACAATAATCAACTATTTTTTTCCATAATTATTAATCTGAACTCCAGTTACAAAGTTCAATTAAGTTAAAATGCACAACAGAATAATCATTTATCTATTATTTTGTTGATTTTGTTGTGCAATTTACGTAAGTTTGTAGATGCTAAATTAAGAATTATGCAAAAGCTTTATCAAAAATATGAAACATTATTACAGCATACAACAATGGATTTTAAGCGATATTTGTATGGTAAAGTTGTTTGGAATAGTCGAATGACAGGAGTTATCGGTAGTCGTGGCGTCGGAAAAACAACTATGATTTTGCAATATATCAAAGAAAATTTAGATACTAAGAAGGCTTTGTATGTATCGGCAGATGATATGTATTTTGGAGAAAATAGATTAATTGATTTAGCCGATAATTTTTATAAGTCAGCCGGCGAATATTTATTTATAGACGAAATTCATAAATATGCTGACTGGTCTCAGGAATTAAAAAATATTTATGACTCATTTCCTGGATTAAGAATAATTTTTACAGGTTCTTCGGTTTTAGATATTCTCAAAGGTTCCGCAGATTTGAGTCGCCGTGCAATTATATACCATCTGCAAGGGCTTTCGTTTAGAGAATATCTGAAATTATTTCATAATTATGATGTTGATATTTACCCATTAGAGCAAATTATTAAAAATGAGGTAAAACTTTCTGAAATTAAACATCCCTTACCTTTTTTTAAAGACTATCTGAAACGTGGTTATTATCCATTTGGGCTGGAGGAAGCATTTGATTTACGTCTTGGACAAATTATTGTTCAAACTTTAGAAACAGATATTCCTCAATATGCCAACTTAAATATAGGGACCGGCAGAAAATTAAAACGTTTACTGTCTATTATTGCGGAAAATGTACCATTTAAACCAAATTTTTCTAAAATTTCAGAGCTGATTGGTGTGAGCAGAAATTCATTAGACGATTATTTTCAATATATGGAGAAGGCAGGTCTTATTGGGCAACTCCGGGATGAAACAAGTGGTTTACGTGGATTAGGCAAGGTTGATAAAGTGTATTTAGATAATACCAATCTGATTTACAATTTAGTTGGAGAGCAGTCTAATATTGGGAATATTAGAGAAACCGTTTTTTTTAATCAAATGAGCAATCAGCATAATATTATTGCTTCCCAAAATGCTGATTTTATTATTGGCGATTACACATTTGAAATTGGCGGTAAAAACAAACAACAAAGACAAATTAAGCAAGATAATAAATCATTTATTGTAAAAGATGATATAGAATATGGCTATCAGAATGTGATACCTTTGTGGGCATTTGGATTAAACTACTAAAGAAAATTCAAATATCTAAATCAAGATACTCAGGAATTTTAGGATTTTCAGAAAACTCAAAATGTCCCGGTCGTTGAGAACGTAGTGAAGCAATCTAAAAAGAAGAGATAGCTTTGTCGTTCCTCCTCGCTATGACGCACTCATTTTATCTGTGTTTATTTTAATTCGAGAATTGTAAATTGTTTTTTATCTGAACCTATAAATTTCTTTCTTCAATAATCTTAGTGGTAGAAAAACCCTCTAATAATGGAATAATCATCACTTGTTCTGCAATTGTATTTCCTACAATTTCTTCTTTTTTATAATCCCCTCCTTTTACAATAATTGAAGGTCTTATTTTTTCTATAAGTTGCAGTGGAGTATCTTCTGAAAATGAAATTATAAAATCAGGAATTTTGGTGTCTTCTAAATGCTTTATTCTAACGGCTAAAGTCTCTATGGGACGTGTTTCGCCTTTCAACCTTTTTACAGAAGCATCATCGTTTATCCCAACAATTAAAATAGCTCCAAGTTTTTTGGCTTCCTTTAATAAATGTAAATGTCCCTCGTGTAATAAATCAAAACAACCATTCGTAAATACTACTTTTTGATGGCTTTGGATAGAATTTAAAAATGACTGAATATCCATTTGTATTTAATGTAAAAGAAAAATGGAAAATTATTTTCTGTTGGTTAAATTTAATAAAATCAACGAAATAACACCGCCTACTAAAACACCCACTGTTTGCACCGCCCAAGCTATCATTCCTATAGCTAATGCAATGCTTGGATTAATAGTAAAAGCCACTAAAATAGCTTGGATTACAATTGGGAAAATTCCAATGCCTCCCGGCGTGAGTACAACAGATATTGAGCCAAAAAACAAACAGACCAATGCAGCTACAAAAGGTAAATTAAAGGTTTCGGGCAGTGCTTTAAAATTTACATAAAACATCACTAAATAAGCCAACCACATGCTGATAGTGAGCAATATAAATTGTGGTTTTTCTTTTATATCTTTTATAGATAAAATAGAAAAAAATAAACTTTTAATTTTCGATAAAATAAGTTCTTTTAATTCTTGAAATCCGTTTTTTTGAATGTACCATACAGAAAAACCTCCGATGCCCACTATTAATAAAACCGGAACTGCATATTTTAAAATGATAGACAATGTTCCACCTTTTATGCCTGCCGTAAGTTGCTGAAATTCGTTGTAAATAGAATTGAAATTTTCTTGTCCTAAAAAAAGAAGAATACACAAGAAAACACCGCCTAAACAGATGACATCCAATAAGCGTTCTGTCACCATGGTTCCGATAGATTTTTCTACTGGAACTTTTTCATATTCTGCCAGCATGGTACAGCGCGTAACTTCGCCTAATCTTGGAACAAAAAGATTGAAGAAATACATTACCATTACGGAGTGAAAGGTATTCCAATAATTTGGATTGTATCCAAGTGGTCTTAACATTAATCGCCAACGTTGTGTGCGGATAAAATTGGCTAAAAAACCAATTAGTGGTGCCAGTAGAACCCAGAAATAATTGGCACGTTTAAAAGCAAGAATCGTTTCTTCTTTGTCGGCTTCGGACATACTGTTCCAAAACCATATAATTAGTCCAATACCTAAGCCTAAAGAGATGATTATTTTGATAAAAGTTTTTGCATTCTTCATGGGAAACGAAGGTACAAAATTAATGTGGCAATGCCTGATTGTTTTCGTCCACGTAAACAGAAACAGGGGTGTGGTTTTTAGCTTCTTCTAAAGAAAGCATACCATACGCAATTACGATGATTTTATCGCCGAGTTGCACTTTTCTGGCGGCTGGGCCATTTAAACAAATTTGTCCGGAACCACGCTCGCCTTTGATGACATACGTTTCAAAACGTTCGCCGTTATTTATATTAACAATTTGCACTTTCTCATTTGGAATAATACCAGAGACGTCCAATAGGTTTTCATCAATGGTAATGCTTCCCATGTAATTGAGGTTTGCTTCTGTAACAACAACACGGTGTAATTTTGCTCTAAAAACGGATACTAACATTTCTTTATTTTCGATACAAAGTTATAGATATTTACGAAAAATCAAATTATATAAGGATTAAGAAAAAACGAAACTATTGATTAACAACGTAGTAATTTATTGAAGAATGATGTTGTCTATCAATCTTACCTCGCCCACTTTTGCTGCAATTAATGCTGTCAAAGGCATTTCTTTTTGATAAGTATCCACAGGCTCTAAAGTTTTTCCGTTTACGATGGATAAATACTCCACTTTTATAGTAGAATCTTCGCTTAAATGATTGATTTGTTCTTGGATTAACTCAGCCATTGGAATTTGCTCCATATTTTCTTTTAAATAAAATAATGCTTGAGATAGTTTGATGGCTGTTTTTCTTTCTTCTGGATTTAATCTTGCATTTCTGCTGCTCATAGCCAGTCCGTCTTCCTCCCGTTTTGTTGCACCAATAATTAGTTGGGTAGGCAATTGGTAATGTTCAATCAGTTTTGAAATGACCATGCATTGCTGATAATCTTTTTGTCCTAAAAATAAAAAATCAGGTTGAACAATATCCAGCAGCCGCTTTACTACCTGCAAAACACCTTCAAAATGTCCGGGGCGGTGAGCTGCTTCTAAGGTTTTTCCGATAAATCCTAAATCAACCGATGTTTTATCGTGTGTCCCAACGGGATATATTTCTTCGACAGAAGGAACAAATACCACCTCACAGCCAACCGTCAAAAGCATTTCCAAATCTCTGTCTAAGTGAATAGGGTATTTTTCATAATCCTTTTTATCATTAAACTGAGTAGGATTTACAAAAATACTGCAAACCGTTAAAGTAGTTTTCTCTTTGGATGCCCTGATTAGTGAAAGATGCCCTTCGTGTAAAGCTCCCATGGTGGGAACAAAACCAATAGTTTTTTCTTCTAATTTATTGATATTCAATAAGTAATTTTGGAGTTCGATGGCTGTTTGAAAAACTTGCACAATGATGGAGTTTATAAGTTAGATTTCTGCGATTAAATCCTCAAAAACATTAGAAAACCTTGATATTTATTGTTTTAGCTATAAGTGTAAAGAATACTTAAAATATTCTTCGGTCGTATATTCTAAAGCAATTATACCGCTTTAATTTCGTATCTTTGCACACTATTTTATCATAAAATTAAAATTTAACAGAAAAGCGGCGTATGGAAAGGAAGAAATTATTGTATGTAACTCAAGAGTTAGATCCTTATTTGGTATTATCAGAAGCAGGAAATATAGTTAAAAAATTAGCCCCTTATGTTAATGATAACGGATTAGAAGTAAGAATTTTAATGCCAAGATTTGGAATAATTAATGAACGCAGAAACCGATTACATGAAGTAGTTCGTTTATCAGGAATTAATATTATTATCAATGATGATGACTATCCATTGATAATTAAAGTAGCATCCTTGCCAGGGGCAAGAATACAGGTTTATTTCTTAGATAATGAAGAATTTTTTAAACGTAAATCTGTCTTTAGAGAAGAAGATGAAACATTCTTTGAAGATAATGCAGAGCGAATGGTTTTTTTCTGCAAAGCAACTTTAGAAACGGTTAAGAAATTTGGATGGCACCCAAATATCATTCACTGCCACGGATGGATGACCAGCTTGATTCCAGTATATTTGAAAACACAATTTGCTAAAGATCCTGTATTTGCCAATACTAAAATGGTGTATAGTGTTTATGAAAATGATTTTTCAGAAAAATTAAACAAAAGTTTCTTAAAAACTGCTTTGATTGGGGATGAAATAAAAGAAAAAGACTTGGCGGCGTTTAAAGATTTAACTAATGAGTCGTTGGTTTTGGGAGGCGTTCAATATGCTGATGCTGTAATCCAAGGCTCTGAAAGCATAGACTTAAAAAGCATAAAAAAATCTGTTGGCAAAAAACCATTTTTAGAGTATCAGCCATTAGATAATATCTTAACCACCTACTCAGAGTTTTATCAATCATTATTACAATAATCGCTTCCAAACTTGTCAATGAAAAATAAATATTTAATCTATTTCGTTACGCTATTAACAATTCTATCTTCCAGTTGTAAAAAAGAAAGTAGTATTGGCGCTGATATTTTACCTGGAGATGACCTATTAAATGTAAAATATACAGACACTTTTACTATTAACGGAAAAACAATAGCAGATACCTTTTTAAGAACAGATAAGCTCGCTATAAATTATTTAGGTGTTATTAATGATAGTAAATTTGGTATTCAAAAAGCCAGCATTGCAATTGAATTTGATAAACCAACCGGCGTGTATGACGACTCTTTAAATACCACTTACACCATAGACTCGGTGGTGCTGTTTATGAATTACTCTTCTGTTTATGGAGATACAACAGTTCCTCAAAATTTTGAAGTAACTACTTTACCGAATAAAATCAATGAAACGCAAATTTATTATTCCAATGCAACTGGATTTACCGGAGGAAGTGTTTTAGGTACGGCAAATGATTATCTATTTACCCCAACAACCAATTGGGTACACATGACCCGTACAGATTCAGTAGGATTGCCTGGGATTATGAGAATAAAACTAAACTCATCTTTTGGGAATAATATTATTGATTTAGGCCGAAATGTATTGAGAGATTCTTCTCTGTTTAAAAATGCATTTCCAGGTATTTTAGTAGCTAACTCAGATAATGCAGGAAAAGCAATGGCTGAAATAAATACAGGTTCAAATTTTACTTCAATAGTGATTTTTTATAAAGATAAATATAATGCTCCTAAAGAAATGAGGTTGTATTCTTCTATTGTGAAATATGTAAATGGCGTTGCAGGAACTAGAGTGAATGGCGTTAATTTATTCTCCAACACATTGAACTCAACAGTAAATAATGTTATTAGTTCTGGTGAAAATTCAGACTCAATAAACTATGTGTTAGGACAAGGAGGTGCATTAATGAAATTATCCATGCCAACATTAACAAATCTGGGTAAGGTAGCAGTAAATAAAGCAATGATATCAGTTTCACAAATCATACAAAATTCAAATATTGCATTTACTCAGCCATCCTATTTTATTATATTAAAAAGAAATACAGCGGGAAATTTAGATATTATATCAACAGGAGATGGTGCAGGAATTGCAGATACATCAGGAAGAGATGTATATGGTAATAAAATAGCAGTTTATAATTTTAATATATCAAAATATGTGCAAGCGATATCTTCGGGTTCCGAAAATAATACAGATTTATATTTAGCAACGTATAGGTTTGCAGGAACGGATCCTGCAATAAATATATTAAACAGTTCTGTTAATAATACTCTGTTAAATATTGGATATGTGCCTTCGAGAGTGATAGTAGCAGGACCAAATTACTCTGATCCAAAATACAAATTGAAATTAAATCTGACTTATACCTTAATAAAATAAAATTAGTTTATTAATTTCCCAGCAAAATCGGTATAATATTTGTTTCTCTTTACAAAAATTAAATTTATATGTGCGGAATTGTAGGTTATATTGGTAAAAAGCAGGCCTTCCCAATTATTATTAATGGATTAAAAAGACTAGAATACCGCGGGTACGATAGTGCTGGGATTGCTTTATTAAGCGATAGCAATAAATTAAATATTTATAAGAAAAAAGGAAAGGTTGTCAACCTAGAGGAAGAAGCCAAGGGTAATGATATTTCAGGAAATGTAGGAATCGGACACACTCGTTGGGCTACACATGGCGAAGCCAACGATGTAAATGCGCATCCTCATTTTAATACCAATGGTGATATTGCCGTTATTCATAATGGAATCATCGAAAATTATTATTCTTTAAAAGCAGAGTTGCAACAACGAGGATATGTTTTCCGCTCAGAAACAGATACAGAGGTATTAGTACACTTAATAGATGATATTTATAAAAATGCAAAAGTTGAATTATCAGAAGCAGTTCGTTTGGCATTAAATGAAGTGATTGGTGCGTATGCCATTGTTGTAATTTCTAAAAGTAATCCTGATAAATTAATAACAGCTAAATTAAGCAGCCCAATGGTAATTGGGTTTGGAGATAATGAATTATTTGTAGCCTCAGATGGCTCACCACTGATAGAACATACTAAAAAAGTTTCTTATTTAGAAGATAATGAAATGGCTATATTGAATGTAAACGGTAGTGTAGAAGTAAGATCTATAAAAGATAATTCTGTGCATGTTCCGTACATCAATGAACTTCAATTAAAATTAGAACAGATAGAAAAAGGTGGATTTGAACATTTTATGATGAAAGAAATCCACGAACAACCATCGGCAATAAAAAATAGCATCAGAGGTAGAATAGACAGTCAGCAATTTTGGGTGAATTTAGGCGGCGTTAGAGAGTATGAGCAACGTTTTAGAAATGCACAAAAAATTACTATTGTAGCCTGTGGTACCTCATGGCATTCGGGTTTAATTGGCGAATACCTTATCGAAGAATTAGCCCGTATAAATGTAGAAGTGGAATACGCCAGTGAATTCCGCTATCGAAATCCTATCATTACAGAAAATGATGTTGTAATTGCTATTTCTCAATCTGGTGAAACTGCTGATACGCGAGCTGCATTAGAATTAGCAAAATCTAAAGGCGCATTGACTTTTGGAATTTGCAATGTAGTAGGCTCCAGCATTTCCCGCATGACAGAAGCAGGTTCTTATACGCACGCAGGGCCCGAAATCGGAGTGGCTTCCACTAAAGCATTCACTACACAAGTAAGTATTTTAGCTTTAATAGCCTTGCAATTGGCAGAGCTGAAAGGGACTTTATCGCAATCTCAATTTCACGAATATATTACAGAATTAGAAGCATTACCAGAAAAGATTGAAAAAATTTTGGAAGCAGATGCTTATATCCAAAAAATTGCAGAAACGTTTCAACATGCCACTAATTTCTTGTATTTAGGAAGAGGATTTAATTTTCCAGTAGCCTTAGAAGGCGCACTTAAATTGAAAGAAATTTCTTATATACATGCAGAAGGATATCCCGCAGCAGAAATGAAACACGGCCCCATCGCATTGATAGATGAAAATATGCCGGTAGTCATTTTGGCCCCTCAAACACAGCATTACGAAAAAGTTTTATCCAATGTAGAAGAAGTAAAAACACGCAAAGGACGATTAATTACGGTTGTTACAGAAGGAGATACAGAAATAGGCAAATTGGCAGAATTTGAAATTCAAATACCTTATACCGTCGAACCATTTACTCCAATATTAACGGTAATTCCATTGCAATTATTAGCCTACCATATAGCAGTTTTAAGAGGCTGCGATGTTGATCAACCCCGTAATTTAGCCAAATCTGTAACAGTAGAATAATGAAAAAAATACTTGCTATATTTTTTATATTTTTTAATGTCTTTGCATTTGCTCAATCTGTTCCCTACAACGTAAATAAAAAGAAATTTCCTTTAGGTGATGAATTTGATAAAATATTGCCACAAAAATTAGGAGAATGGGAGCGTTATGCATTTCACGATTTTGTGATAGGAAGAGAAATGGGAAAAGTATTTTATACCAATCGAAAAAACAGGGTGTTTATAACCTTTGGGAAAGCATATAGTCAATTAGAATTAAGTACCGCCTGGACAAATATTTATGATGATGCCATCAGTGGTAAAAAAAATGAAATAAAACAACAAAATACCAATAGTAGTAATAAATACTTATTAATGAATGGCGAATCCGGATTTCTATTTGCATGGACACGCAATTTCTATTATTTTTCTATCGAAGCCAAAAGCAAACAATTGGCAGATGAGTTTATGAAAGTATTTCCATATTGATTTCAATTTATCTCAAAAATGGATTACTTCTTTTTTCTACTCCAATAACGGTACTTGGGCCATGCCCATTATATACCTTAGTTTCTTCATCCAAAGGCAGAAGTTGAGTTTTAATAGATTTTATAAGCGTATCGTAATCACCACCGGGCAAATCAGTGCGACCGATACCTCCCATAAATAATACATCCCCTACTACGACATATTTTTCATCTACATTAGAAAAACAAACACTTCCAGGAGAATGTCCCGGCGTAAATAATATTTCAAAAGCAGTATCATTTCCTAATATCAATAGTTCATTTTCCGAAATAAAATAACCCGGCTCTTGTTTTTCTGGAATTTTCATTCCATACATATTGGCAGCAACCGCAGCATTTTGTAAAATAAATAATTCTTTTTGATGAATCCCCAATTCTAAATTATATTCTGTAGCAATAAACTTATTTCCATAAATATGATCCAAATGGCAATGTGTATTTAATA
>ERZ724520.495-NODE-495-length-21268-cov-5.352048_pt1 | contig 21268 bp, 20 predicted proteins | sample MGYA00376053_ERZ724520 | MGnify/ENA primary metagenome ERZ724520 (study PRJEB28724, sample SAMN07190886) | activated sludge metagenome | isolation source: activated sludge of sewage treatment plant in Hong Hong | place: USA: Christiansburg, Virginia | collected...
CTTCCCACATTACTTTTTTAAGCATAGCCATCGCTTCCGGACTACTAGACGCTAAACGTTTTGCCAATGTTTCTATGGCTTTATCCATATCTCCAACTGTATCGTACAAATCGGTATATAAGCCTTTTTCATTACCCCAAGCAGCACTTCTCCATTCTGTTGCATTAATAGTAAGTTCGCAAAAAGCTGCTTTACCAACTTTACGTTCAACTGCAGTTCCAACTACAAAAGGCCCAATACCAACTGCTAATTCGCTTAATTTACAAGAAGCACCATGTACGGCAAAAGTATAATCTGCACTTGCAGCAATACCAACACCGCCACCAACAGCTTTACCTTGTACGCGAGCAATAATAAATTTTGGAGCTTTTCTCATAGCATTTATTACAGCTGCAAAACCAGAGAAAAAAGTTAAACCTGTTTCTTTATCTTTAATAGAGATTAATTCGTCAAAACTTGCTCCTGCGCAAAATGCTTTATCTCCTTCGCTTTTTAACACAATAACTTTAGCATTTGGATCTTTGCCCATTTTTTCAATTTCAGAAGCTAGGTTTCTTAATTGTGTGCCTGGCATTGAATTACTTTGTGGGTGAAAAAACGAAATGGTTCCTATTCCGTTTTCTATAGTTGATTTGATTGTTCCTTCCATTGTAAGTTTATTTAATTTTTATTTTCTTAATTGTTTTAATTGTTTTTGGACTTTGACTACCATGCAATGCTCTTAATACTTCTATTTTATTTGTTCTTATACGATAAATGATTAAGTATTTTCCAAGTATAATGTTTCTATAAATTTGAGTTTTGGTTTCAAGATGTTTGCATTCTGGATTTAGATAATATTGAAAATATAAACTTTGAGTTACATTTAATATTTGACTTTGAAGAATTTCAGCCATCATTTCACCAAAAATTTCAAAGCCATAGGTGTAAATAGATTTTAGATCCTCGTAAAAAAATGAGCTATATTCTACTTTTTTAATGACTTTTTCCATACATTCATCTTAGTAGTAAGCTCATCTAATGAATAAAACGGCCCTTTTTCAGCTTCTTTGATCAATGAAACAAATTCATCTTTACTCATAGGTTCACCTGGAATAGCTAAGTTTTTTTTTGATTTTATTTTAGAAATCCGCATAATCAAATTTAAGAAAATTACTGTAAATAAAAAAGCTCCTTGTTAATTTACAAGAAGCTTTTTTGATATAGATTTTTTACTTATGCCAAAATTGTAACTGGGTTTTCTAAATAAGTTCTTAGAGTTTGTAAAAATGCTGCACCCGTTGCGCCATCTACAGTTCTATGATCACAAGCTAAAGTTACTTTCATAACATTACCAGGAACAACTTGATTATTTTTTACTACAGGAACTTGTTTAATTGCACCAACTGATAAAATGCAAGATTCTGGAGTGTTTATAATTGAAGTAAATTCATCAATACCAAACATTCCTAAATTAGAAACTGTAAATGTATTTCCTTCCCAATCTGCTGGTTGAAGTTTTTTGTCTTTTGCACGTTTGCCTAAATCTTTTACTTCTGCGCTAATTTGCGTTAATGATTTTTGATCTGCAAAACGCACAACTGGCACTAATAAACCATCTTCCACGGCTACAGCAACTCCAACATGTACATGATTATAATAACGGATTTTATCACCCATCCAACTTGTATTTACTTTAGGATGTTTACGCAATGCTACCGCACAAGCTTTAATTACTAAATCATTAAATGATACTTTTGTGTCAGGAATTGCATTAATGGCATTACGTGAAGTAATGGCGTTGTCCATATCTACTTCAATCGTTAAATAAAAATGTGGCGCACCATTAGTGCTTTCAAGTAATCGTTTTGCAATTACTTTGCGCATTGACGAAGTTGGTTCATCCGTAAATCCTTCTGTTCCTGGAACGAAACTACTGTTAGAATTTACTTTGGTTGCTGAACTTGTCGACGCAGGTTTGTAATTTTCAATATCTGATTTAGTAACTCTTCCGTTATCTCCAGTGCCATTTACTTTAGAAAGGTCAATGCCTTTTTCTTTTGCTAATGCTTTTGCTAATGGAGATGCCTTCACTCTACTATCGTTAGAGTTACTAATTGCGTGAGCTACAACAGTTGTTTTAACTTCTTCAACAGCTTTTGTTGATGTGGCAACTTTTGTTTCTAACACCCCGTTATTACCTTCAATTGTTTTTAATATTGCAGCAACGTCCTCTCCACCTTTTCCTAAAATTGCCAATACGCTATCTACAGGAACGCTTTTGCCTTCTGCAACTCCAATGTGTAATAAAATACCATCTTGAAAAGATTCAAATTCCATAGTGGCTTTATCAGTTTCAATATCTGCTAATAATTCGCCACTTTTAACTTTATCGCCTACTTTTTTATGCCATTTAGCAACTACACCTTCCGTCATAGTATCACTTAACTTAGGCATGCGAACCACTTCAACTCCTGCTGGTAAAGCAGTTTTTTGAGATGAGTTATTTGTTGCAGGAACTGAAACGGTTTCTTTTGTGTCTTCAATTTTTTTAGTTTCTGGCGCTCCGTTCAATAATGCAGAAATATCTTCACCTTCTTTTCCTAAAATTGCAATCACTGAATCAACTGGAACACTTTGTTTTACTTGAGCTCCAATGTGCAATAATACACCATCTTGAAACGATTCGAATTCCATGGTTGCTTTATCAGTTTCAATATCAGCTAATAAATCGCCACTTTTTACTTTGTCGCCCACTTTTTTATGCCAAACAGCTACAACGCCATCTGTCATTGTATCACTTAATTTGGGCATTCTTACTATTTCAGCCATTTTTTTAAAATTTTGAATTTTGAATTTTAAATTGTTTCAACACTTGTTTTAACAATCTTAGTTAAAATGTTAATTAAGTCGTCGCATTCTTTTATTAAATCATCTAATTTGTTATTTGAAATTTTACTTTCATTTATAAGTCTAAGCCAATATTTTGTTTCCCTTGCTTCTTTTGATGATATTGAGATTTTTGAAATAAAATCTTTTTTAGATTGCGCAGCTTGCGCTTCCTCAACATTAGCACCAATACTTGTTCCACTTCTTATAATTTGATTCGCTATTTCATAGTTACGTTCTTCTTTAAGTGATTGCGAAAGTTCTATTATTTTTAATGCAAATTGAAATGATTTATCTCTAATAATATTAGGTTTCTCATTATTCATCTCATTCAACATTTAAAATTTAACATTTAGCATTACTCAATTACGTACGGATAATTTGGTTCTGCGTAAACATCTTTAAATAATTCATCAACTTCTGGATAAGGACTTTCTTCAGCAAATTGAACACTTTCATCTACTAAAGCTTTTACACGCCCTTCAATTTCTTCAATACCACTTTCTGTAATCCATTTATTTTCTATTAAAGTATTTAATACTTTTTGAATAGGGTCTTGCTCTTGGTATTCTTTAACCTCGTCTTTAGTACGGTAAGTTTGAGCATCACTCATACTATGTCCTTTATAACGATATGTTTTCATTTCTAAAAACGTTGGACCATCACCTCTGCGCGCTCTTGCTACAGCTTCTTCCATTGCTTCATGAACGGCTTCAACAGTTAAGCCATCAACCGGTTTTGAAGGCATGTCGTAAGCTAATCCTAATTTCCACAAATCATGTACGTTACTAGTACGTTCTACAGAAGTACCCATTGCATACATGTTGTTTTCAACTATAAAAACCACAGGGAGTTTCCAATTCATAGCCATATTAAATGCTTCATGCAATGCACCTTGTCTTACTGCACCATCGCCCATTGAGCAAACGCATACATTATCGTTTCCTGCATATTTATCTGCAAATGCAATACCTGCACCTAAAGGAATTTGCCCTCCAACAATACCATGTCCACCAACAAAATTATGTTCTTTACTAAAAATATGCATTGAACCACCTTTGCCTTTGCAGCAACCTGTGATTTTAGCATACATTTCTGCCATAATGTATTTAGGGTGTAATCCTAAACCAATAGCATGAGCATGACAGCGATATGCAGTAATGTGTTTATCTTCTTTTTTTGTAGCACTTACAGTACCAGCAACAATGGCTTCTTGTCCAATATACAAGTGGCAAAAGCCTTTAATTTTTTGTTGAACGTAAACTTGTCCTGTTTTTTCTTCGAACTTACGCATAAGCAACATGCTTTCATACCATTTAAGGTATTGTTCTTTAGAAAATTTACTCTTTTTTTCAGCTGATTTAGCCATAAAATTTAAAGTTTAATTTGATTACAAAAATAAGATTATTTGTTAAATGATAGAGGTTATAGCTCTTTTTATAAATGTTTTTTGCTAAACATAAGTGGCAATAAATTTTCTATACTATCTGATACATAAATTTTGCCTGTTTCGCCACTCATAATGATTCTAATAGGTGATTGATCTCTGTTTTCGTATTCAGAAATAGCTTGCCTACAAGCACCACATGGCGATATGGGCTCACTTATTAGGTGATTTTTACTTGTAACAGAAATGGCAATAGTTTTTATTGGAATATTTGGGTAGACAGAACTAGCGTGATAGATGGCAACTCTTTCGGCACATAAGCCTGATGGGTAAGCAGCATTTTCTTGATTATTACCTGTAAGTTTTTTGCCGTTTTCGAGTAATAGTGCTGCTCCTACATGAAAGTTAGAGTAGGGGGCGTAGGCTGATTTAACGGCTTTTTTTGCCATTTTCAAAAGTTCTAAATCAGTTTCAGGCAAATCGTCCATTGATTTATAAACCTCTAAAGTTGTAGTTATAGTTAATTTGGTTGCTTTTGATTTCATATATGATACTGGTTATTAAAATGTGCTAAGTAAACTTAACTTAGTGCAAACTAAAATAGTATTACAAGATACAAAACATTATTATAAAAACAATGAATTGATCTTTATCTAAAATGATTGATTGAAAGCTATAATAGTTAATGCTCCAGACATTGTGGGCGTTTTTTTATTAGCTAGCTATTATTCTATCAGAAATGTTATTTTTTGTAACCCATTCCATTAATTGAATATTAAATACATCTTTGTCTTTTAAAATATCGGTTCTTAGGGTAATAGATTGATTTTGCTTAGAAACAAAGTAAGTTAGCCCATGACGTTTTTCAATTTTTTCAATTGATTGAGCATTCATAACATCTAATTTATTAGTACTTACTATAAGCAAATTATTATCAAATGCAATGTAAGATAGACCTTTAATATATCTGTAAATTATTACTATTACTTCGGTTAGTGCAATTAAGAAACATAAATAAGCCAAATATTGAATTAAACTTGAAGACACCATTAATACAACTCCGCAACAAATAAAAGCTATTACTTTTATAAATCGTTTTGCTAAAAATCCATATGTAAAATATGGAATTATAATAGCCGTTTTGCTAATCTTTGCAATAGAAAAGGCTTCGTAACAACTTGTAATAATGTATAGTATACCAAAAAATCCAAATAAATAGTTGATTTCTTTAAACCCAATTTGCTTTGTAAAAATGAAAATTAATACAATGGTAAGTAGAATTAATAGAACTGTGTTTTTTAGAACTATAGACAGAGTGGACTTCATTAGATTTTGTTTAAGCGCACACGAATATACTTGTTTGTATTATATAAATCTAATAGGGTTGTCTTAAAAGTCCAAAATCGTCATGCCGAACTTGATTCGGCATCTCCAAAGAAGTTGATTTTACAAATCTTTAGATTCTGAATCAAGTTCAAAATGACTGTAAAATTAACTTTTGATACGCTCCTTAATAATATTATAAAATAGCTCTAAACAACAAGAATAATCCACCAGAAAGTATAATAGTAACAGGTAATGTAAGTACCCAAGCTAATACAATATTAGTAATGGTTGCACGTTGTAAGTTTTTTAAACCTTTTTTAGCTACCATACTACCCATAATACCTGAACTTAACATGTGCGTTGTACTTACTGGCGCTTTGTATGCTGTTGCAATACCGATACCAACAGCAGCAACAATTTCTGCAGAAGCTCCTTGTGCATAACTCATATGTTGTTTGCCAATTTTTTCACCAATTGTTTTTACAATACGTTTCCATCCAATCATAGTACCTAAACCTAAACAAATAGAAATCATAATAATTACCCAAGACGGAGCAAATTCTACTAATTTTTTAGCGCCATCTATTTCTTTTTTTAACGATTTAACTTCTTTTGGTGCCAAAGATAAATTTCCGCCAGAAATTAATTTTTCTGCCCCTTTGGTAACTTTTACTATATCTTTTCTAATATCAAATCGTGCAGCTACATCAATTTCATCAGATTTAGTTTTAGTAGCTACAATAGTTGAATAGTGCTCGCTATGTTTAAATAAATCGGCATATAATTTTTTTTCTTTACCAGATAAAATAGTGGTATCTGCTTTAGCCATCATTGTTTTAATGGTATTAACGTTTACATTAACACTTTGTAAGTTAATGGTATTATCTAATGAAAAATAGGCAGGCATAATGGCAATTAAAATCATCATTACCAAACCAACACCTTTTTGACCATCGTTTTGACCATGAAAAAAACTTACTAAACCACAAGTGCACCATAATAACATTCTTATCCAAATTGGAGGTTTTTTTCCTGGAATTGGCTCTTTATAAAAAGAATCATTTTTTACAAAACGTTTAAAAATGAACATTACTACAATTGCTAAAGCAAAACCTGCAAATGGCGAAATTAATAAGGCCCAACCTGTATCTTTTGCTTTGTCCCAGTTTACAGCACTATCACCAACTGTTCCTGGTAAAAACATAAAAGCTAAACCAATTCCTAAAATTGAACCAATTAAGGTGTGAGAACTAGATGCTGGTAAACCAAAATACCATGTCCCTAAGTTCCAAATAATAGCAGAAAGTAGTAGAGCTAAAATCATTGCAATGCCATGATATACGTTACTATCAACCAACACTTCCATCGGTAATAAATTTACAATACCCATTGCTACTCCAATCCCACCTGTTAAAACCCCAATAAAGTTCAGTAAACCACTATATACAACAGCAGTTGTTGGTTTCATAGAGTTAGTATATATTACGGTTGCTACTGCATTTGCAGTATCATGGAACCCGTTTACAAATTCGAAAGTACATGCTAATAATAAGCATATTACTAAAAAGATAATTAATGATGTTGTCATATTTTGTTTGTTTTATGGTTGTAAAAGTATTTATATTAGTAAGTAATAATGTTAAGCTAATGTTAAGTTAAATGCCTAATTCTATTTGAAATACACCAAAGAAATAATTGTTGTGGTTTTGAAATAGAGACAAATCTCTTTCTCTATTATAGAATAGATTTGTTTGTACTTTTAGTTTGTGTTTATTTAGGTATTTGGAAATGCCAATCCCGTATTGTTCAATTTCTCTGGCTTTTGAATAAATATCTTTATGTGGTGTGATAAGAGAATGTCTTATTGCAATTTCAATCATATTTTTGAAGCAATAGCTTAACTGATTATTAATACCATCGCCAGTAATAATAATTCTATTTTTGCCATCACTGCCTGTGATAATAGGTGAACCTTCAGTATCTCTTCTTATATATTCACTGCTTAAGGATATTCCTTTATACTTCATTAAAAATTCTCCAAAGTACACATTGAAGCTTCTAGTTGCCAGCAAATCTTTCCCTAGTTGCCCCCCAGTTCTTACTGCTAAATCATTAAAATGATAACCACCAGCAATAGAAATTTTTGGTTTTTCTTCTCTCGCTAAATCTCCTTCAAAATAATCTCCACCATCAGTAAATTCGCCTAATGGCAGTAACTCTATTCGTCCAGTATAGGCTAAACCAGTATTGCTAATTACAGAATTCCTGCCTTCACCACTTGTAATTGCAATTTTTGAAAGTATTGTAAATGTTTTTCCTAGTTTTGATTTATAATTTGCGAAAATTCCAAAATCTCTGTCAGCTGTAAAAGTTGCATTTACTATAGATCTGTCGTAAAACTGTTGTGCTCCTGATGAAATCATACGTTGTCTGTTGCCAGGTAATTTACCTTGCCCTAGTGCTAATTGTAAATTTTTTATTGGCTTATAAAAAATCATAGCATCTCGAACAACGTTTGGGCTAGTATTTTGTGTTGAAGCGTCTGCATCACTCCAATCCATATCACCTCTTGAAAATGATAGTTGTAAATAATAGTTCCATTTTGGATTTAAAACATGACCAGTAAAACTTAATCGACACCTTCTAACTCTTGCCTCCCAACTACCTGTTTCTAAGTGTTCTTCATCTTTTGTGTTCATTAAAAATCTATTTTGCATTCTAAATCTGATGTTAACAGAATAAGAACTGTCTGGGGTAGAAAAACCTAGTCCATTTTTATAACTGAAATAGGGTTGTGACTTTGGCTTATGTTTTTTTAATTCATTAACCTCATTTTTTAAACTAACAATATATTTAAAAAGTGAATCATTTGATATTTCTTTATTTTCTTGAGCACTAATGTTTAAAGTAAAGAAAATGATACCAATTTGTAGTATTAACGTTTTTTTCATGTAAATTATATATTAACTAATGGCAAAGAAATTGCTTTAAGTTTAATATTAACTTACCTAAATGTTAAGGAATTGTTAAGAGTTAAATTAACAATCAATTTTTTTAATTCTATCGGCATGTCTTCCACCTTCAAAAGTGCTTTCAATAAAGGTGTCTATGCATTTGTGAGCTTCATCTACAGAAATATACCTTGCCGGTAACACAAGTATATTGGCATCATTATGTTGTTTGGCTAAGGTTGCTATTTCTGCATTCCAACAAAGTGCTGCACGTATTCCAGCATGTTTATTAGCGCTCATATTAATGCCATTTCCGCTACCACACATTAAAATACCTAAATCAACTTCTTTATTTAAAACTGAATTTGCTACTGCATGTCCAAAATCTGGATAATCTGCTCTTTCGGAGCTAAAACAACCTTTGTTTTGGACCTCTATTTTTTTTGATTGTAAATAGGATATTAATTGTTCTTTTAATTCAAATCCTGCGTGATCGCTACCAATTGCTATTTTCATGATTTTTGTATTTTAATAAAACAAATTATTATATGGGAAACGCTTAATGTGTATGGCTTTTACTTTGTCGTAAATGGCCTTTTTAAAATCAACTATATTGTTTTTTTGTTGTGCGCTAATGAACAAACAAGTTTCGTTGAGGTCTTTCATCCAAGTGTTTTTTAGTTCATCTAAGGATAAGTTTTCTTTTGTAGCTGGGGTTAAATCATCCTCGTCTTTTTTTACGTAAGTAAACGCATCAATTTTATTAAAAACAAGTATGGTTGGTTTGTCTCCAGCGCCAATATCAATAAGAGTTTGCTTCACTACATTTATATGATCTTCAAAATTTGGATGAGAAATATCTACAACATGTATTAATAAATCAGCCTCTCTTACTTCATCCAAAGTGCTTTTAAAACTTTCAACTAATTGCGTTGGTAGTTTTCGTATAAAACCAACTGTGTCACATAATAAAAAAAACAAATTCTCTATTGTAACTTTTCTTACCGTTGTATCAAGGGTTGCAAATAATTTATTTTCTGCAAAAACCTCGCTTTTGCTTATTAAATTCATTATGGTTGATTTACCAACATTTGTATAACCAACCAAAGCCACTCGCACAAATTCGCCACGGTTCTTGCGTTGGGTGGCCATTTGCTTATCAATAATTCTTAAATCTTCTTGCAATTGCGCAATTCTATCTCTTGATATACGTCTATCAGTTTCAATTTCTTTTTCACCAGCACCACCCCTTGTTCCTGTGCCCCCTCTTTGTCTTTCTAAGTGAGTCCACATTCCAGTAAGGCGTGGTAATAAATATTTCTGACGTGCCAATTCTACTTGAGTGCGAGCATGCGCTGTTTGAGCACGTTGCGAAAATATTTCTAAAATTAAATTAGTTCTATCAATTATTTTTACGCCTAATTCTGTTTCTAAATTACGTTGTTGCGATGGAGAAAGTTCATCATCAAATATTACAACGCTAATTTTATTTTCTATAATGTACGCTTTAACATCAGCTAACTTGCCTTTACCTATAAAGGTTGCCTTATCAGCTTTCTCTAATTTTTGAGTAAATGTTTTTTTAGTTTCAACCCCGTATGTTTCGGCTAAAAACGCTAATTCTTCAAGGTATTCAAATGCTAGTGCTTCGTTTTGTTGTTTATTAATTACGCCTATTAAAACAGCTGTTTCAATAGGTTTTTCTGTAACGTTTAGTTCTTTTTTCATTTGTGTAAAGGATTATTTTCCTTTTAAGTCAGATTCAATGTAAGATGCTACAGATTCAATTTGTTCAGCAGAAAGAGTAGTTTTATAGGCTGCCATTGAGTTTTTTCCATTAGTAATTATTTCTAAAATTGCCGAATGTTCTAAAACCGTTGCAGATAAATCTTTTGCGCCTGCCATTCCTAATTTACCATCACCACCGTGGCAGGTTGAACATTTCTGTTCGTAAATTTCTTTACCATTCATGGCTGTAGTTTTATCTCCGGTTTTTGCATCTTTTGCTTTATGAGCTAAACCAAATGACGCAATTATTAAAAAGAAAGATAAAGAAGCTAAAACTTTGTTTTTCTTTTTAAATCCTATTACTGCTAATGGAATTGATACAAATACTAACCCAAGTTTAATAATAGTAAACATGTTAATGCTAGGTAATTGAGTCATTAAAAAAATACCAGTAGCTAAAAAGCCAAAGCTAACTACCATTTCTATAATTTTAGTTTTAGCTTTAAATTTTTCTAAAAGTTCGTCTTTGTCGCTTAATAGTAATATTGTTTTAATTAAATAAATTAGAGTAAATAAAACTACCATTAAGTAGTGTGTGTGTAACATGCCTGTTGCCATAGTGTAATAATATTGTTTTAGGGTTTAAAAATAGTGAATAAAATCAATATTTTGCTAATACTTCTTTAGCTGTATTTATTAGTTGTTGAATAAGAGATTGTGGTGAAATGATTTGAATTTCCTCGCCATAAGATAAAAACTCCATAATTAAATCATAAGTAACATGCACTTCTATTTGAAACGTAACATGCGTTGGAGTGCTATTTAATATTTTTTGAGAATGGTGTAATGGAAACGTGTTGATGTAATTTGCTTGTTCTCTCTCAAAACTAAATACTATTAACTCTGGCAATGCATCTTTTTTAGGCGCTATAATACCAAAACAGTTTTTAAAATAGTTTACAATATTTAATTCTTTATTTTGGACAAAGTTTTGTTTAGTGGTATTTGTTTTAATAATTCTGTCTAAGGCATAAGTTCGTATTCCGTTGTTTTCAACTTTAACTCCAATTACATACCACCTGCCTTTAAATTGTTTTATTAAGTATGGCTGTAAGGCAACCGTTTCAGCGTCACTTTCATAAAATTTATGATACACTATTTCAATAACAAGTTGATTTTTTATTGCATGGAGTAATTCTAATACATGCTCTGTTCCTTTTGGTATGCGGCTATCAAACTGAATGTATTCGCTGTAATTACTGGTTAAACTAAGCGCATTATATAAATTAAAAGAATCTAATAATTGTGAATTATTATTAAATAAATTATTTTGATTTGCTATAAAATAATATCCTGTTGTATTGTCGCATTGAATATCGATTTGATATTGTGAACGAATTTCAACAATTTCTCGTTGAAAATTACGCTGAGAAATTGTGTAATTAAAACCTTCAATTTCTGATTGTGTATCTAAATGCAATTCAATATCCTCCCATGATGAGGGGCCACGTTTTAAAAAATTTATTATTAAAAGGTTACGGGCAATGTTTTCGCGTTTTGACATGTTTAAAAAATGGTTTATCAAATTTACATTTTATTTAATGATATGATTGCTACAATTAATAGCAACAAATTGTAATTTTAATATTAGTTAGTAGTGCTTTAATGTCTATTTTTAAAACTAAACAATGCTTTGATTGTTTCTTGCTTTTGAGCTTTGAGAAATAAACAGTAAAATGTATATAATTCCTAGTTTTCATTAACACTAAAAACGAGTAATATCTTATATTTGTTAAATAACCCATTTTGCCATGTTTAAAAACAGTTTTATTATAATTGCATTGATTTTTATTTTTATTCAAAAAAATAATGCACAAACCACATTTCCAACTAACGGTGCACCAAATCCGGTTCATACTATATATGCTTTTACAAATTGCACACTTCATGTAGATGCTGATGCAATTATTAATAATGCTACTTTAATTATTCAAGATGGAAAAATTATTCGCTTAGGTGAAAAAATGGAAGCCCCTAAAGATGCTATTACTATTGATTTAAAAGGAAAACATATTTACCCTGCTTTTATTGATTTATATTCTGATTATGGTATGGCGGATGTAAAACGCACGGAAGTTGGCAATGAACCTAAGCGTGGCGCATACGGCTCTAATCAAGCAATTAGAAGTGATATTGATGCTTATAAATTATTTTTAAATAATCAATCAAAGGCAGATGCACTTCGTAAACAAGGATTTGGCGCCGCATTAATTTTTAATAATGATGGTATTGTAAAAGGAAGTGGAGCTTTAGTTTGTATTGCAAATGCAAAAGAGAATGAATGTATTATTAAAGATAAAGCTGCCGGATTTTATTCATTTAACAAGGGTTCCTCTTCGCAGGCTTATCCGTCTTCATTAATGGGCGCCGTGGCTTTATTAAGACAAACCTATTATGATGGTCAGTGGTATGCTTCATCTGTAAATAAAGTGGAGTATAATATTACACTTGATGCATTTAATAAACTGCAAGAACTTCCCTCTGTTTTTGATGGCGGAGATAAATACAATGACATTAGAGGAAAAAAAATAGGAGATGAGTTTAAAACAAAATACATAATTAAAGGTGGTGGTAATGAATACCAGCGCTTGTATGACATTCAAAATACATATTCAAAATTTATTATTCCTGTAAATTATCCCGATGCTTATGATGTTGAAGACCCTTATGATGCAGAGCAAGTATCATTAGCTGAGTTAAAAAATTGGGAAATGGCTCCTGTTAATTTAGCAATGCTTGAGAAAAACTTTGTTCAATTTTGCATTACTAGTGCCGATTTAAAAGATAAATCACAATTTTTGAAAAACGTACGTAAAGCTATTAAATACGGTTTAACAGAAAAAATGGCCTTAAGAGCGTTAACCTATAATCCTGCAAATTTTATTGGTGTACAAGATAAAATAGGAAGTTTAAAACCAGGCATGTATGCAAATTTTTTCATTGCATCTAAAAATATTTTTGATGAAGAAGCTATTATTTATGAAACATGGAGCAAAGGTATTAAGCACGAATACAATGACATGTCAATACCAGATGTAAGCGGAAAATATAGTTTGCTAGTTAATAAAAGTAGTTATAAAATTAATTTGAAGAACGATCAAGATACTTATTCTGGCATGGTGTTTTTAAAAGACAGCGCTAAAGCAAAGGCAAGTGTTAGTTTTAAAAATAATTTAATTACACTTAGTTTCCCTTATGATAGCAACCAAGTGGTTAGGTTATCAGGAAATTATAATGAACAAAAAAAATCGTTTTCGGGCGATGGTCAATTATCAGATGGAACTTGGGTTAGTTTTACAATGGATAAGGAAGTTTTACAAGATACCAGTAAACAAAAATCTATAGTATCAAAACCACAAGAGAAACTAGATATTGGAAAGGTTTATTATCCGTTTACTGCATACGGTGAACCAGAGCCAACTAGTGAAGGTTTTATTAAAGATACTTGGGCAAAATTTAAAAATAGGTACGACGCCATTTTAATAAAAAATGTTACAATTTGGACTAACGAAGCTGATTCTATTTTGACTGAATCTGATGTATACATTACCGAAGGTAAAATTGTGAGAATAGCTCCAAACATTGAAGCGCCTAAGTCTGCTTTTGCAAAAGTTATAGATGGAAAAGGAATGCATTTAACTCCTGGTATAATTGATGAACATTCGCACATTGCATTGTTTAGTGTAAATGAAATGGCGGAGGCTAGCACAGCAGAAGTGAGGATGGGTGATGTAATTAATCCAGATGACATTAACATTTACCGTCAATTGGCAGGTGGTGTTACTACTGCGCAATTATTACATGGTTCAGCAAATCCAATAGGTGGACAAAGTTGTTTAATTAAATTACGTTGGGGAAAAACCCCTGAAGAATTTAAGTACGAAAAAGCAGATGGCTTTATTAAATTTGCTTTAGGTGAAAACCCTAAGCATTCTAATTTTGGAGAAGCAAATCGTTTCCCTCAAACTCGTATGGGTGTTGAGCAGTTTTATTATGACTATTTTACAAGAGCAAAAGCTTATAGTAAGCAATTTGAAGATTTTGGAAAATTAACTCCAAAACAAATAGAAAAGGGAGGAATTGTTGCCCCGCGTAAAGATTTAGATTTAGAGGCAGTTGCTGAAATAGTAAACAGTAAACGTTTTATCACTTGCCATAGCTATGTGCAAAGTGAAGTTAATATGCTTATGCATGTTGCAGATAGTATGAAATTTAAAGTAAACACCTTTACTCATATTTTAGAAGGATATAAAGTTGCTGATAAAATTAAAGCTCATGGAGCGAATGCTTCCACGTTTTCTGATTGGTGGGCATACAAAATGGAAGTTATGGATGCTATTCCATTTAACGCCGCATTACTTACTAAAATGGGTGTAAATACAGCAATAAATAGTGATGATGCAGAAATGGGACGCCGTTTAAACCAAGAGGCTGCAAAGGCAATTAAATATGGCAAACTCTCAGAAGTACAAGCTTTAAAATTGGTTACTCTAAATCCTGCTAAAATGCTGCACATTGATAACAAAGTGGGAAGTATTAAAGTTGGTAAAATAGCAGATTTAGTGTTATGGACAGATAATCCATTAAGTATTTATGCAAAGGCAAATACTACAATTATAGATGGACAAATTTATTACAGTGCAGAAGAAGATGCTAAATTACGTGAAGACATTAAAAAAGAACGCGCACGTATTATAGCTAAATTAATAGCTGAAAAAAATAAAGGAGCAAAGGTTATAAAACCTGTTGCTAAGAAACAAAACCACTTTCACTGCGATACAGAAGATAGTGGGTTTTAAAACTTTCTACGCAACCTGCAACTGACTTATTCTTGCGTTTTTTAGCTTTTCAGATGCGTAATCTAAATCAATGTTTAAAGTTTTAGAACCTTTTTCATTGCTTGGAGCATCAAACATAAAATCAACCATTATAGATTCGCAAATGCCACGTAATCCACGTGCACCAAGCTTAAACTCTAATGCTTTATCTACTATTAAATCTAAAACAGCATCGTCAAACGTTAATTTAATGCCTTCCATTTTAAACAAATATTGGTATTGTTTTATTAATGCATTTTTTGGATCTGTTAAAATAGAACGTAATGTTTTTCTATCCAATGGTTTTAAATACGTAAGCACTGGTAAACGGCCAATTAACTCGGGTATTAAACCAAAAGATTTTAAATCTTGTGGAGATACATATTGTAATAAATTTGATTTATCAATTTCTTCTTTTGCTACTGAGGCAGAGTAACCAACAGCTTGCGTGTTTAAACGTTGAGCAATTTTTTTATCTATACCGTCAAAAGCGCCACCACAAATAAATAAAATATTTTTTGTGTTTACTTGTATCATTTTAGCATCAGGATGTTTTCGGCCACCTTGTGGTGGAACATTTACAACTGAGCCTTCTAATAATTTTAACATGGCTTGTTGCACACCTTCACCACTTACATCTCTTGTTAAGGAAGGATTATCACTTTTACGGGCAATTTTATCAATTTCATCAATAAATACTATTCCTCTTTCTGCGCTTGGCACATCATAATCAGATGCTTGTAATAAACGTGTTAAAACATTTTCTACATCTTCTCCTACATAACCAGCCTCAGTTAAAACTGTAGCATCTGCAATGCAAAATGGCACGTTTAAAAGTTTAGCAATAGTACGAGCCAATAATGTTTTACCTGTTCCAGTTTCACCTACTAATATTACATTTGATTTATCTATTTCAATTTCTTCTTTAGAATTTGCAACATGTGAAATGCGTTTAAAATGATTGTAAACCGCAACACTTAATATTTTTTTTGCTTCATCTTGTCCAATTATGTATTCATCTAAATGGCTTTTAATAGCGTGTGGTTTTAATACATTAAGCGCATGTTGCACTTGCTGATTGCCTTGCGAACCCGCTTCTTCGCTCACAATTTTATAGGCTTGAGAAATACAACTGTCACAAATGTGACCTGTAACTCCTGCTATTAAAATTTTTGCTTCTTTTTTATCTCGTCCGCAAAACGAACAAACTATCGGACCTACTGCTTTTGCCATGTGTAAAAATTTGGACTGTAAAGATACTCAAAAAAGATTTGCTATTATTAAATAATAGCCATTGGAACTTTTAAAATAAATAAAAGAATTAAAATACCGCCTACTATTATTCGGTACCAGCCAAACCCTTTAAAACCATATTTATTTAAAAAACCAATAAACGATTTAATAGCTATTAAAGCCACTATAAATGCCACAACGTTTCCAAAAATTAAAATATTAATTTCTTGTGCTTGCAGGTTAATTCCTTCTTTATAAAAATCCAATAGTTTTTTTGCAGTTGCTGCAAACATTGTTGGAACGGCCAAAAAGAATGAAAATTCGGCGGCATTTTTGCGAGTTAGTTTTTGTGTCATGCCACCTATAATAGTACACGCACTTCTGCTCATTCCAGGCCACATGGCTATGCATTGAAACAATCCTATTTTTAAAGCTTTAACTAAAGTAATATCTTCCTCTTTATCCTGATTATTATTTGCAAACCATTTGTCTACAAACAATAGTACAATACCGCCTAAAAATAATGCTACTGCTACACCAAATAAGTTTTCTAAGGCTGCATCAATATAATCACCTAATAATAGCCCAAAAATGGCTGCTGGAATAAAAGCCACCACCAGTTTAATGTAAAAGTTAATTGATTTAAAAAAACGTTTAAAATACAGAACAACAACAGATAAAATGGCACCTAGTTGTATGGCAATTGTAAATAATTTAACAAAAGGAGTCGATTCTATACCAAGTAAAGCAGAACCAATCATCATATGTCCTGTTGAAGAAATAGGTAAGAACTCGGTTAATCCTTCAATTACCGCAATAATAAACGCTTCGAAATAAGTCATAGAAAAAATTAGTTGTTAACCTCTTCGCTATCAGTTTTTTTGCGCCACATAATAGCTACTATTATCGTACCAAAGCCTAATAAACAAACAATAGGTGCAATTGTAATACGTTGCATGTCAAAAATAGCAGGATTAAATACATTTGGATCTTCGCTACCGCCACCAATCATTAATAAATAGCCAATAATTAAAATAACAATTCCTCCTATTAAAATTTGATAGTTTTGTTTTCCAAATGTAGTTTTCATTTTCAAAATGTATTTAATGCAAAACTAATAAAATTTATAGATTAACAATGGATTGAATTTATTTTAAGATTTTTTTATATTTATTTAGGATTTCTTCAACAACTAAAAATCACTCTCAAAAATGATTATGTTAAGGACTAAAGAAATAAAATTATTAAAAAGGTGAAAGTCTTTGAATGTCAATTGTTTTTTTACTCCTGCTTTAGGTTTATCATACATTAGTAATGGTGTGGTAGGTTTTTGAAATTTTCTAGCAATATGCTGTCATTTAAGCGAAGCGTAGGCTAGAGCAAGCGGGCTTAAATTACCAGCGGTTTTGTTGGCGTTGAAGAGTGCGGGGTAACAAAAATTGCCTTAAAATTTCAAAAGGGTTTTGCCAACTTTTGCCCTCAAAAGTGGATTAAAAAATGCTCTTAATATAAGAGAGAAATCTATATAAGAATTTTTTATTCTTTCCAATTATCAATTTTTAATTTCCTAAAAAACTCTTCTTCTTCAATCTCCATAACTTCCCCTGGTTGCATAGTTCCAAGCTCTAAGTCTTCAATACTCACTCTAATAAGTCGTTTGCAATGGTGGTAAACAGAAGAAACCATTTTACGTATTTGATGGTATTTGCCTTCGGTAAGCGTTATGCTTAACCAAGTGTGCGGTAAATCTTCTCTAAAGGCATGTCCACGACTTGGTAAATCTGCTGGTTTTTCTACAATTTCAACATCACAAGGTTGAGTTTTATAATATCCTCCGCCTTTTATCCTAATTTCTATGCCAGTTTGTAGTTCTTTTAATCGTTCTGGAGTTACATGTTTTTCTACTTGTACTAGGTATGTTCTTTTGTGCGGTGTTTCACTTTGAAATAACAGAGCTGTCACTCTTTTATTTGTTGTTAAAAGAAGCAATCCTTCCGAATTGTTATCTAATCTGCCAATAGCATGTGTGCCTTCAGGGAAATTAAAATCCAAGCCCCCTAATAAATTTACATTATCAGGGCTAATAAACTGCGAAACCATTTTATAAGGTTTGTAAATTATAAAATAACGATTTTTAGAGTTCATTTGTAGCAGTTTTTTTATAACCAAATAGTTTTAATAAAAGCCAAGTAATAACAAACCCAATAACGGCTAAAATAACAGCTAATAGCGTGGCTCCAACAAAGTATACATATATGTTTGAAAGTGTATGTTTTAAGTTATCGAGGGTTAAAAATTTGCTAAAACTTATATTAACTTTTTCATTTAAAAAGTACTCCCCAGTTTTAATACTTGCAAATAGTACAAGCGGAATCATTGGTGGTACGCTAATTTGGGCTGTTAAACCAACAATTACTTTATTAAGTTTAAAATAAACTGCTGTAATAATTGCTAATGCAAACTGAAAACCCCAAATAGGTACAATGCCAAAAAATAAACCAACGGCAACCGAAAGGGCCTTCTTTTCAGCACTTTCATGCGAGGCAATTACTTCTTCATTCCATTTTTTTTTTAAGGTACCAAAAGTTAAACTTCTAATTAGCATTACCGGACGCCAAAATAAAAGTGCCAATGTAGTTAAGTAACTATTTAAAAAACTAATTCTAGTAGTATCTCTGCTTGCTTTAAAGTGAGATACCCTTTCATTAGCAGGCGCATAATATACATTTACAGGCACTGATACTACTGGTATGCCGCGCCATGCTGCTTTAACAATTACTTCTATTTCAAATTCAAATTTGGTTGTGAATAGCCAAATTTTTTTAAGTTTTTGTACAGGGTATAATCTAAATCCACTTTGAGTATCTGGAAGTTTAATGCCTGTTTCTGCCCAAAACCAAAAGTTACTAAACTTATTTCCAAAGGTGCTTTTATTCGGAACATTATCAACTGTCATGTTTCTAGCACCAATAATTAAACTTCCTGGTTCTTGTTCAATTTTATTTAAAAAGATTTCAAAGTCACTCGGAAAATGTTGCCCATCACTATCAATACTAATAACATAATCAAATCCAAGTTCAATTGCTTTTGCAAATCCATTTTTTAAACCAACGCCTTTGCCTTTATTTATTGGGTGAATAACAATATGTAATTGAGAATAGTTTTTTAATATTTCTGAGGTATTATCAGTACAACCATCGTTTACTAAAATTACATCATTGCAATATTCTAAAGTTGATAAAATAACACTTTCAATGGTTTTTGCATTGTTGTAAGTAGGAATTAACACACAACATTTTAGTTTTTTAAAGTGTTGTTTTGTGAATTCTTTATTATTAGGACTAGTTTCCATTTATTGCTTTGCAAAAGTATTAAAATTATGATAAGTCAATTGTAAACTCATAACCATTTTGTTTTATAGCAGGTATAAGTTCTTCTAGCAATTGTGGCATAAAATCAAGCCTATCATGTAATAAAATAATTGCTCCTGGTTTTAATTGAGAAACAATTCTTTTTTTAATTTTTTCTACATCTTTAATGGATGTATCATAACTTCTTATTGTCCAGCCTACAGATTGTAAATTCAACTTTTTTAAAGCTCTTGCAATATTAGGATTTGTAACGCCATAAGGCGGTCTAAAAAGAGAAGAAGATGGTTGAAATTTTTGGATGAATACATCACATTCTTTAATATCTAAAGTTACTTTTTTAGTTGACCATAAATCAAACCAAAAATGATGTGTAAAGCTGTGGTTGCCAATTTTATTACCATTTTTAACTAATTCAGAAACAATGTGTTCGTTTCCAATAATATTTTTTCCAATTAAAAAAAACAAACCGTTAACATTATGTTTTTTTAAAACGCTAATTACTTCGAGTGTGTTTTTTGCATGCGGTCCATCATCAAAAGTGAGCATTATTTTTTTAGCTGAATTTGGCAATGAATTAATGGAATTTAAATGAAAATTTAGACCAATTAAATAGGCCCCAAAAAACTGAATAGTTAAAAATAATACTGTAATTGCAATAATAAATGACCATAACACTAAACCATTTAAAATAAAGCAACTCAAAGTAATTACTAAGATGTAAATTAAGGTAATTGGTATAAATTTAAATAGTTGTTTCATGTTTATTGGTCCAAAAATAGGCATAAAAAAAGAAATCAACGTCTTTAAGGATTTAAGCTTTTATCCAAAACTATATTAAAACTTGCTAGAAATATCATTATTTAATATTCAGTTTGCTTAATTTGTATTAACATTAAAAATAGATTTTGTTAACCTAAAATATACAGTTACGCTTATTTTTCCTTTTATATGTAAATGAAGCAACCACTTATTGCCCAAAATCAACCACTTACAAAGTGATGGGCAAATTTTGAATGGAAAATATAATAAATACCTTATTTTTACGTCGGTATCAAAAAGTAATGAGGGTAAACTATTAACAAAAAGAATTATTAAGATATTTTTTAATTAAAAACCTTTTTATTATGTTTGGCGTCATTCTTAAAATTAAAAAATAAGTAACTAACTAAAAAACACAATTATGAGTAACAAAAAAACATCAGGCGGTTTTCCGTTAATCGTTTCAGCTTTAGCAATTATTATCTGTTTAGTAATAGGTATATTTGTTTACAAATTTGTATTAGGTGCACCAGGTAATTTTGATGCAGAAGGTGCAGAAAAAGGACATCCTTTAAATTTCTTTGGAATTATGTACAAAGGTGGATTTATTGTGCCAATTTTATTAGGAACTTTATTTACTGTAATTTGCTTTTTCTTTGAGCGTTTAATTACTATTCAAAAAGCTAATGGAAAAGGACAAACAGATAAGTTTGTTTCAAAAATTAAAGATTTAATTGCAAATAAAGATTACACGTCTGAACTCCAGTC
>ERZ724520.498-NODE-498-length-21181-cov-20.894869_pt1 | contig 21181 bp, 17 predicted proteins | sample MGYA00376053_ERZ724520 | MGnify/ENA primary metagenome ERZ724520 (study PRJEB28724, sample SAMN07190886) | activated sludge metagenome | isolation source: activated sludge of sewage treatment plant in Hong Hong | place: USA: Christiansburg, Virginia | collected...
AAGAAGGTTGGCTAAAATTGGGGTTAAGAGCCAAAACCATTCAAACAATTATTAATTATAGAAGTAAAGGGGGAAAGTTTAAAAATGCAGAAGATATAAGAAAAATTTGGGGCTTGAGAAAAGATGAAGCAGATAGATTGATTCCATATATAAAAATTGCTGATACAAGAGTTGCGTCAGGTGGTAAACCTTACAACAACAATTCAACCAATACATACAATAAACCATTGGTAGTTGATATAAATTTAGCAACACCCTACGATTTTAAAGCATTGCCCAATATTGGCACAAGTTTGCCTTATAAAATTGTTAACTACAGAGAAAAGCTGGGTGGTTTTATTTCTGTTCAACAAATTAAAGAAACCTATGGAATGGTTGATTCTATTTACAATGCCATTCTACCATACTTACAGATTAAGACGATTGAGTTGCGAAAAATCAACATCAATACTGCAACTGATTATGATTTAAGTGTTCATCCATACATTGATAAAAGTATTGCTAAAGCAATTGTAATTTATCGTACCAAATATGGAGGATATTCTACAGTTGCAGATATAAAAAAGATTGTATTTATAACCAACGAAGTGTTTAATAAAATTGCTCCTTATTTAAGTGTGGAGTAGATGCATAAAATTGACATCAATTTAGCATTTTGCTATTTGCCCAAAGCATTTTTTATGAAACACTCTTATAATTAGATTCCTCAAAATAAAGAAGAAAATAAAATGTCTAATTGGTACTAACTGTATTGGGTCTGCCAATTAAAATTGCTTTGTCAATTAAACCCTGACCAGTTGGTGGGGCAGAAGGTGATTGACTTAAATTAATATTTTTATTGACCAACGAAGGCGTTATAGTTGCAAGCTTGTTTAATAAAGCATTAACTTCTACACTTGAAAACTTATTTCCATTTAAATTTATTGCTGAAGCTGTTGAATTGGTAGTTCCCAAACTACTCAACATTGGTATTGATAGAGTGGTAAGTTGTGAATTTGAATTAATTGAAAAATCTGTGATTACAGTTTTTAGTGCAGGAAGTGAGATGGATGTTAATTGATTGCTATTATAAATCTGCATTGTGTTAACAGTATCTAATAATGGCAAACTGATACTTGTTATTCCATTGCCTGAAATGCTAAGGCTGTTGTTAACCTTCGTTAATAAGGGAAGCGATATAGAGTTTGCACTAGAATTAGCTATGGTTATAAATCCACCATTTCTCAACTGTGGAAATGATATTGTAATACCACTGCCTACTCCTCCAATATTCATATTTGGAACATTCTGCAACTTAGGAAAAGAAAGCGATGAAATATTTCCTGCAATTGAAAGATAATCGGTTATTGTAACCAACTCTGGAAACGAAATATTTTGTATACTGCTATTCGAAATCTGGATATAACCGCTGATGGTAGATAACTGAGGAAAAGATATTGTTGTTAAAGCAATATCGCCATTGAAGCCAATATTACCCGTTAGTGAAACTAGTTGAGGGAAAGATATTGTTGCCAATAAAGTATTACTTGTAATTAAAATATTGCCAACCCCGTTTGTAAATTGTGGCATTGAGATAGATGTTAGAGCATTGTTGCTTGCAATTGTAATATTGCCACTTCCATTTATATATTGTGGAAATGAGATGGATGTTAGAGCATTGTTATTGGAAACTGTTATGTTATCAGCTGTACTAAAATTTGCTGATAATGTTGAAAGGTTAAAATTTCCTGTAATATTAAATGCTGCTACTTTAGCAATGGAAGGTAAATTTATATTAGAAAGACCTTGATTATTTGCAATTGAAAGTACGCCTTCAACATTATTCAAATTAGGGAAAGATAATGCTGTTAATACGCTGTTATTATTGAGAATGCTTAGACCTTTATTAGTTCCAACACCAAGTATTGCAGTTAAGGAAGGAGCAGACACAGCAGCTAAATTATTTGCATTAGTTGTAAAATAAGTTACAGTGTCTAAAACTGGAATTGAAAGACTTGTTAAGTTAGCATTATTCCCAACTGAAAATGCTTTTGTTTTTTTCAATAAAGGAAAATCTATTGCTGAAAGTGAATTATTAATAGAAATAGTTAAGTCTCCACCAATGGTTTTTAGAGAATTTAAATTAAAAGAAACAACTAAGGGATTGCTTGTCAGTGTAAATGAATAACCTATTCTAGCCAATAATGGTAAAGAGAATGATACCAAGGATTTGCAGTTTTTTATTTCAAATAAACCCAAAACATTTACTAAAGAAGGTGCTGAAATATTTACCAAAGAATCATTATCAGTAATCGATATTTTCGAGGAAATGGTTGCTAAGTTTGGTAAGCTAATTGTCGTTAATCTGTCATTCCCAACTACCACTACTTCTATTAAATTCTTTAATTCACTAATTGTAAGAGAAGTTAACTTACTAGTATTCTGTATCCAAAGAAATTGCGTATTTGGTCCTGCTTCTGTTGCAATCTTTGCAGCTGCTTCAGCATCAGTTAAATCTCCACTAATTACCACATGTGTTTTACCTAAGTTGGTGGTACTGCCAGCAAACAAAGCATAAGGCACACTCATCAATTGACTTGTGCCTGTTATGGTATAGCTTGTTCCACCAGTTGGGTCTGTTTCTGTTTTAATAAAAAAAGGTCCATTGGCCCAATTTACAGCAGCAAAACTCCCAGTTACATTTGTTCCATCTCCAATTGTCAAGCTTGCTAAACCATTGGCATTGGTGGTTGGTGCATGAGTTTCAACAAACACAGCAGTTCCTGTTGCAGAACCTTGCAGCAGGCTGATTTTCACACCTACAACTTGGTTTGCTATCAATACATTACTGCTATTTCGAACTACCATTTGGTAACTCATTTTTTGGGGCGATTGTGCTGTTGCACAAAAAATGCAACCGAGCAATGCAATCAATAGCTGTATCTTTTTCATATTATTTTTTTATTACAGTTATGGAAACTGATTCAGTATTATTGTTCATGACCTTGATGATGTAAGTAGCAGCCTTTAAACTTTCAAGGTTAATAGTAGTTATGGAACTAGTAATTGCTGCTGCACTAACCAGTTTGCCATTCAGGTCAAAAAGTTGGTAAGAATATCCTTTTGTATCAGCGATACCAACATCCAATTTAATAGAATGAGTGGTCGGATTGGGATAACAAGAAACTGTAAACAAACCATCAAAATTTACTGCAACTGTTGCAGAATAAATGAACTTACCATCCTTGTCTATCTGCTTCAATCTATAATAATTGGTACCTTTTGCTGGTAATTTATCAGAGAGAGAATATTTTGAAACTGAATTGCTATTGCCTTTTGCTGAAACAATTCCAATGCTGTCAAATGCAGGACGATTATTGGTAAAACGTTGAACAATAAAATGGCTCGAATTTATTTCTGTGGTAGTTTCCCAATTAAGCAATACTTCTTTCCCTTTTTTGGAGGCAGTTAAAACAAGGCCAGTAATAGGCAACGAAATTGAGTTGTCATAAGATTGTTGAACTCCTACATTAGTGGTGTTAGATAGAGAAACAAAATCCACTTGCCCAACAGAATAACTTACACTGCCATTGTTTGAACTGGCATTTCCACCAGTTACAACAGCATTCTGTTGTGCTTTCGATACAATTGTACCAAGCAATAAAAAAATAATTGCAACTTGTTTCATAAAAAAATGTAATGTGAAGTTAGCCTTTTTCCCTTTTATCATGCTTTCAATTCAAGTCTTAAGATTTTTTTGTATTTGAAAACTATTATCCCCTAAGTTTGCAAAACTAACGAATGTTAGCACAGCCTTTATCGATTGCAATGTCAAATTAGTCCTGTAGCAATGCAGGACTAATCTATTAAAAAAAGAACAATGAATTTTTCAGCATCAGAATTAACACAACAAGTAGCACAAACAGCAAAAGATTTTGCTCATCAATACATTAAACCACATGTAATGGAGTGGGATGAAACACAAGAATTTCCTGTGCACATTTTTAAAGAATTGGGCAAATTGGGAATGATGGGCGTTTTGGTACCACACGAATATGGAGGTGCTGGTTTAAGTTATTTTGAATACAATGCAATTGTACAAGAAATTTCTAAAGTATGTGGTTCAATTGGTTTAAGTGTGGCTGCACACAACAGTCTTTGCACCAATCATATTTTAACGTTTGGCAACGAAGAACAGAAACAAAAATATTTACCAAAGTTGGCTACTGCTGAACATATTGGAGCTTGGGGTTTAACAGAACCCAATACAGGTAGCGATGCTGGAAATATGAAAACAATAGCAGTTAGAGAAGGCAATAACTGGATTTTAAATGGAACAAAAAGTTGGATTACACATGGCAAAACTGGAGATGTTGCAGTTGTAATTTGTAGAACTGGTGAGCCAAGAACAAGTGGCAACTCAACTGCATTTATTATAGAGAGAGGAACAGCAGGTTTTATGGCAGGGAAGAAAGAAAATAAATTGGGTATGAGAGCCAGTGAAACTGCAGAAATGATTTTTGACAATTGTACAATTTCTGATAGTCAACGTTTGGGAGAAGTGGGTGATGGATTTCGTCAGGCATTAAAAATTTTAGATGGTGGACGTATATCTATTGCTGCATTATCAGTAGGCATTGCAAAAGGTGCTTATGAAGCTGCATTGCAATATTCAAAAGAACGCCATCAGTTCGATCAGCCCATTTGTAATTTTCAAGGAATTAGTTTTAAACTAGCCGATATGGCAACAGAAATTATGGCTAGTGAATTGTTGATTTTGCAAAGTTGCGATTTAAAAGAACGTGGAGAAAAGCTGACAAAAAACGGTGCAATGGCAAAATATTATAGCAGTGAAGTTGCTGTAAGAGTTGCCAACGATGCCGTTCAAATATTTGGTGGTTATGGTTATACCAAAGATTTTCCTGTTGAAAAATATTATAGAGATGCTAAATTGTGCACCATTGGCGAAGGAACTTCTGAAATACAAAAATTAGTAATTGCTAGAGAAGTGTTACAATAAATTCTAATTAAATACATATTATTAGATGCTCCATTTTGGGGCATTTTTGTTTTAGAATAACTAGCTGAATCTTTGTTTGCAATAGCACAGTTACAGTGAACTTGCCCATAAATACGCTTCATAAAACAACTCTAAAACAGTCGTATGATTTTTAGAAGACTTTACAAAAATATAGGGCTTTTGTCTAGAGAAACTGGTTTCTTCACTTGTAGATTGTGCATTCCATTGCCAAGCAACCATTGTTGAATACAATGATTTTGAGTTTTCTAAAGTTCCTCCACTAGTGGTATAAATATTTAAGAATTTACAATTTGTATTGTTGCGTAAATACATAGAAAATTTTTCTTCTTCGCCGTACAAAGCATCAAATAAAACAATTGCCTTAATAGCATACTTACTATACAATGTAATATAGCTAAGAGCTCTGTAAGCCCCACTATGACCAGCAATTATGAATGATGTAGGTTTGTTTGAAATAGCAATTTTTTTATGCTGTAATTGTGTAATTATGTCTTGTACATATAAGTTAAAATTATTGGGTTGTTCAAATTTTCCTGCGTAACTATCAGGTGCATTTTTAGCACTTTCTACAAAAACAAGTAAGGCATTTTTGTGAGCATAGGTAAATTGTTCAATTAAATTAAACGATTGAATGGTAGAATCAATGGTATTGTTCCAGCCATGAAACCAAAATACAATTTCGTAAGGTTTAGAGGCATTGAATTTAGTGGGAATGAAAATTAACAATGAACTGTCGTTATAATGTTCATTCGCAGCATAAGTTTTATTTTGATAAATTCTTGGTTCAATATTTCTTAACGAATCAGGAAATAAGCTGTACTTAGAACTTAATTTGAGCAGCACACCTAAATCTTTAAAATCTTTCTGTGCATAAACAGTGCAGCTTAAGCAAAGAAATAGTAAACAATACAGCTTTTTCATGGTTATAATTTAGTTCACTAAAAGTATTGCATTTTTAAGCACTTTTGCAGTATATACATACATCATTAAAATATTGGCATGCAACTATATTGTAATTCACTTACACAATACAAACGTTTAAAAACACGAGAAGTAAAAATTGGAAATTTATTGTTGGGCAACAATCATCCTGTTCGTGTACAAACAATGACAACTACCGATACCATGGATACCATGGCAACTGTAGAACAAACCATTCGTTGTATAGAAGCTGGAGCAGAGTTGGTGCGTATTACAGCACCATCAAAAAAAGAAGCAGAAAATTTACAAAATATAAAAGATGAATTACGCAAACGTGGTTACACAACACCACTCATTGCTGATATTCATTTTACGCCCAATGCTGCAGAAATTGCTGCAAGAATTGTAGAAAAAGTGAGGGTGAATCCTGGCAATTATGTTGATAAGAAAAAGTTTGAACAAATTGAATATACCGACGCAGAATATGCTGAGGAAATTGAAAGAATAAGAGAACGGTTTACACCATTGGTATTAATTTGTAAAGAGCATGGAACTGCCATGCGTATTGGTACCAATCATGGTAGTTTGAGTGATAGAATTATGAGCCGTTATGGTGATACTGCCAACGGAATGGTAGAAAGTGCAATGGAGTTTTTGCGTATTGCACGTAGTGAAGATTATCATAACATTATTTTGAGTATGAAGAGCAGTAACCCTCAAGTAATGGTGCAAGCTTATCGTTTACTCATACAACAAATGGATACAGAATTTGGCGAAATATATCCTTTACATTTGGGTGTTACAGAAGCTGGTGATGGTGAAGATGGAAGAGTAAAAAGTGCAGCAGGAATTGGAACATTATTAGAAGATGGTATTGGCGATACAATACGTGTAAGTTTAACGGAAGATCCAGAATTTGAAATTCCGGTTTGTAAAGATTTGGTGAAGCGATATACCCCCAACCCCCTGAAGGGGGCTTTACTAGAAGCTGCTTATCATCATATCCCCCCTTTAGGGGATAGGGGCAAAATTCCTTATTCTCCCTTTACATATACTAGAAGAAAAACATTTGCTGTAGACAATGTTGGTGGTACACAAGTGCCAATTGTTATTGCAGATTTAAGTAAGTTAGAAAACATCACACCTGCGTCATTAGAAAGTGTTGGTTATACTTACAATGCAATTACAGACAAGTGGAACATTAGCGATGGTGCAGCAGATTATATTTTTATTGGAATGCCCGAATTAGATTTTGCATTGCCAGGAACATTAAAAGTAATTACTTGGCCCAACTATTGGTTAGAAGCTTTGGACAAAGAAAAATACATTCCTATTTACGATGCTAAAGGGTTTACAGAAGTTGAGCAAACACATATAAAGTTAAACTTTGTAATGTTAGATTGCTTTAGCGATAGCACTTCTATAAATGATTTTACTTACTTAGATCAATTGGCAAATAAACCCAATGTAGTTTTATGTTTAAGCAGTTTGCACAAACATGCAATGCCTGCTGTACGCAGAATGTTTATGGAATTGTTGAACAGAAAAATTGAAAATCCTGTTGTATTAATTGTAGATAGCAATTGGCAAACGGCCGATGAGCATTTAATTCATTTTGCAACAGAAGCTGGAGCATTGTTATTAGATGGATTTGGCGATGGTGTTTGTTTTGGCATGACCAGTGAAAGCTATAATGAAGCAAAAAGTAAAGGACAAAAAGCAGAAGGCAGAACCTATTTACAAAATCAATCTACAGAACAATTTATCAATAACACTGCCTTTTCTATTTTACAAGCAACCAGAACCAGAATCTCTAAAACAGAATACATCAGTTGCCCAAGTTGTGGAAGAACGTTGTTCGACTTACAAGAAACCACTGCAAAAATTAGAAATAGAACCAATCATTTAAAAGGGGTAAAAATTGCCATTATGGGTTGTATTGTAAATGGCCCCGGTGAAATGGCAGATGCCGATTTTGGTTATGTAGGAAGTGGTGTTGGAAAAATTACTTTATATAAAAGCAAAGAAGTGGTAAAAAGAAATATTGATAGCGATATTGCTGTTGATGAATTGATTAATTTATTAAAAGAAAATGGGGCTTGGGTAGAGCCTGCGTAATAAAATTATTTTCATTGTTCAACAAAGAACAAATTGTACAAGAGTGCCCTGCTAAAGCTGGATTTAACAACGACGCAACCGAAGCTCAATTGAAATACAAAAGCTGGTATCAAAAAAAATATTTATGCAAACAGATTTTCTCGTTATAGGTAGTGGTATTGCAGGTTTAACCTATGCATTAAAAACAGCCAAACAATTTCCAACTAAAAAAGTATTGGTAATTACAAAAACCAATGCCGATGAAACCAATACCAAATATGCTCAAGGTGGTATTGCTGGTGTTTGGGATGAAGAAAAAGATAGCTTTAATAAACATATTGACGATACCCTTATTGCAGGCGATGGATTGTGTAATGAAGCTATTGTAGAAATCGTTGTAAAAGAAGGTCCTGAAAGAATTAGAGAAATTATTGAATATGGTGCAAGCTTCGATAAAGATGCCACTGGTGAATATGCTTTAGGCCGTGAAGGTGGACATAGTGAATACAGGATTCTGCATCATAAAGATGTTACAGGAAAAGAAATGGAACGTGCATTGCTAGACGAAGTTTCTAAAACCAATAATATTGAAATTTATAATCACTGCTTTGTAATTGATATTATTACGCAACATCATCTTGGTTTTTTAGTTACCAAATCTACTTTAGATATTACTTGCTATGGTGTGTATGTGTTAAACTTAAACACCAATAAAATTGAAAAAATATTAAGCAATATTACCTTGTTGGCAACAGGTGGTTGTGGACAAGCTTATAGAACAACAACCAATCCAAAAATTGCAACTGGCGATGGTATTGCAATGGTGTACAGAGCAAAAGGAAGAATTGAAAATATGGAGTTTATTCAGTTTCATCCAACAGCATTGTATGAGCCTGGGGTTTCTCCATCTTTCTTAATTACAGAAGCTGTTCGTGGTGATGGTGGTATTTTACGTAATAAAGCTGGCGAAGCTTTTATGGAAAAATATGATGAACGAAAAGATTTAGCTCCACGAGATATTGTCGCAAGAGCAATAGATAACGAAATGAAAAAGGGTGGTAATGAACATGTGTATTTAGATTGCAGACACATGGACAAAGAAAAATTCATTCATCATTTTCCGAATATTTATGAAAAATGTTTAAGCATTGGTATTGATGTTACTCAACATATGATTCCTGTTGCACCTGCTGCACATTATAGTTGTGGAGGTATTAAAACTGATGAACATGCACGTACGTCAATACAAAATTTATATGCCTGTGGCGAATGTGCAAGTACAGGTTTACATGGAGCAAATCGTTTGGCAAGTAACAGTTTATTAGAAGCCATGGTTTTTGGTCATAGAGCTTTTTTAGATGTAGTGAATAAATTTAAAAATGGAAATGCTTCAACCCCTCCATTTGGAGAGGGGCTTGGGGAGGCTGTTCCTGATTGGAATGCAACTGGAACATCAGACCCTAGAGAAATGATTTTGATTACTCAAAGTCAAAAAGAATTACAACAAATTATGAGTGATTATGTAGGCATTGTTAGAACTGATGTTCGTTTAGCTAGAGCAATGAAACGATTGGATTTGTTGTTTATAGAAACAGAAGAATTGTATCGTTCTACCAAAGTATCGCCACAGTTGTGTGAATTAAGAAATATTATTACCGTTGGTTATTTAATTGTAAAAGGAGCAGAGTTTAGAAAAGAAAGTAGAGGTTTGCATTACAACACAGACCATTTGAATAAAAGTGAGTTGTTGCAAAATATAATTTTATAAACTACTGAACTAACAAACAAAAGAACCCTAAACTGCTTGCCATGTACTACATAATTTATCCATTGTTTTATGGTTTATCTCTGTTGCCTTGGAGGGTAATGTATTTATTAAGCGATGGTATTTATGTATTGGTGTATTACATATTTGGTTATAGAAAAAAAGTTGTTATGAGTAACTTAACGATTGCCTTTCCTGAAAAAACAGAGCAAGAAAAAGTAAGCATAGCCAAAGATTTTTACAGAAATTTTATTGACACATTTATTGAAACAATAAAATTGATTTCTATTTCGCCAAAGGAGTTTGATAAACGATGTGTGGTAGATTCTAGTATGGTAAATGAACTACATAAAACTGGACAAAGTATTCAGTTTCATACAGGTCATTTTTTTAATTGGGAGTTTGTTAATTTAGGCATTGCTAAAAACTTTAAGGGCAGATTTATTGGTGTTTATATGCCAATGACAAATAAGGCAATCAATAAATTAATGCTACAAATGAGGGGGCAGTTTAATACAATATTGGTTTCTGCTCATGAGTTTAGAACTAGCTTTCATACGTATAATAAAGAGCCTTATTCTTTAGGCTTAGCAGCCGATCAAAAACCTAGCAATCCATTAAAAGCATATTGGCTTCCTTTCTTTGGAAAAATGACCCCTTTTTTTACTGGACCAGAAAAAGGTGCTGTAAGAATGAATACAGCTGTAGTAATGACTAACTTTTACAAAGTAAAAAGAGGCTATTATAAAATTGATTTTAGCTTATTAACTACAACACCAAATGAGTTACCTAAAGGGGAAATTACTAAAAAATTAGTTGAATATATTGAAGCAGCTGTAAGAGAACGTCCATCAAACTATTTATGGAGCCACAAGCGTTTTAAGTTCGAATACAACGAAAGTGAGCATGGCCATTTGAAAGTTTAGTTTTTAGTAAGCATGACTATTTCAAAGTTGTTCTGCTAAAATATATTGTATACAATGCCTTCTATAATATTCTTGAAAATATATGATTGAACTTACTACATACATTTGCAACAATTATGAGTGAGGCAGCTAAAAAAAAGGTTTTTAATTTTTCTCTATTGCAAAGGGTTTTTGCTTTTGTTGGCCCATACAAAAAGTTTTTTTATATCAGCTTATTGTTGGCAATTGTAATGGCTGTATTTGCTCCTATTCGTCCATTATTAATTCAATTAACCATTAATAAAGCCATTGGCAAAGCAATTGATTCGCCCAGTTGGTTAGAGTTTTTCTTGTTTTCAAAAGATATTAGTTCTCCTGCACAGTTTATTTTATGGGTTACAATTTTTCAAATTGTATTTATAATTATCGAAACATCTATTCGTTTTTCGTTTTCATTTATAACAGCTTGGCTTGGGCAAAATGTTGTAAAAGATATGAGGGTTGCTGTATTTAAAAAAGTAATGGGTTTAAAGCTTCGCCAGTTTGATAATACACCCATAGGCACATTAACAACAAGAACAATCAATGATATTGAAAGCATCAATGATATTTTTAGTGATGGATTAATTCCAATCATTTCAGATTTGTTGGTCATTATTGTAACTTTAGGTACTATGCTTTGGTTAGATTGGCAATTAACTTTAGTTGCATTAATTCCATTTCCATTTTTAATTATAGCTACTTATTATTTTAAAGAAACTGTAAACACAAGTTTTATTCGTGTACGCAATGCTGTGGCAAGTTTAAATGCATTTGTTCAAGAGCATATTACAGGTATGGCAGTTGTACAAGCATTTGCATCTGAAGAAAGAGAGTTTAATAAATTTAAAAATATTAATGCAGAGCATAGAAATGCCAATGTAAAAGCAATTTTTGCTTACAGTGTATTTTTTCCTGTTGTAGAATTGGTATTGGCAATTAGCACTGGCTTGGCTGTTTGGTGGATTGCCGATAAACAGTTACAGCCAGGATTATTGGTGGCTTTTATTTTATACCTCAATCAAATATTTAGACCATTAAGAGTTATTGCTGATAAATTTAATGTGCTACAAATGGGCATGATTGCAGCAGAACGTGTTTTTAAAGTAATGGACAATGAAGATGAGGAAGAGAAAGACAATATAAACACAGGTTCTACAAACCATCAAATTGTGGCTTCAACACTTAAAGGAGATATTAAATTTAACAATGTTTCTTTTGCTTATACAAACGAAAACTATGTTTTAAAAAACATTTCTTTTCATGTAAAACCTGGAGAAACTGTTGCTTTGGTTGGCCATACAGGTAGTGGTAAAACTTCTATAATTAGTGTCCTCAATAAATTGTATGGTATACAACATGGTAATATTTTAATTGATGACATAAGCATAGAAAATTATTCAAATGATTTTTTAAGAAGAAATGTGGGCGTTGTTTTACAAGATGTGTTTTTATTCTCTGGTTCAGTAATAGACAATATTACTTTACGTGATCCTTCTATTACTAAGCAACAAGTTATTGAAGCTGCTAAAATGATTGATGTACACAATTTTATTATGCAATTGCCCAACAACTACGATTATCATGTAATGGAACGTGGCAATACGTTAAGTCTTGGTCAACGTCAATTAATTTCATTTATCAGGGCTTTATTGTACAATCCTGCCATATTAATTTTAGATGAAGCAACATCATCTATTGATACAGAAAGTGAAATGCTTATTCAAAAAGCAATTGATGCACTTATAAAAAACAGAACTTCTATTGTAATTGCACACAGATTAAGTACCATACGTAAAGCCAATAAAATTATTGTATTAGATAAAGGAGAAATTAAAGAAATGGGCAATCACGATGAATTGTTGGCTTTAAATGGATATTATGCCAAGCTGTATTATATGCAGTTTGATAAAAAAGCCAATGCAACAACAGTTCATTAATGTATTTTTTCTAAATTAATTAGTTGATAATCAATCGATATCGATATTGTAGGGTTGTTTACTTTCGAAAAAACAATCATTTGTACTATAAAATTTCTGTACTTGTTCACATAGTATTCTACATTTGGGAAAGTTTGTAGGTTTCTATAAGTTACGCAACCAAATTGCATCCTTCAAAAAAGTAAAATCGTCAATTAAGCAAATCTGTACAATGAAAGCAATCATCTCTTTCGTAATGTTAATGTTATTTGCAATTAACACTGCAAACGCTCAACCAAAATCTGGTTTGTATCTTTCAGTAAATCCATTGGCTGTATTAGAGCCACAATCTGCCCTTGGTGCAGGAGTTGGATTTCGTTTCAACGACTATTTAGAAATTTCTACTGAATATGCAACTTTGGGTTCTAGTAAAATGTTCGATGCTTATCGTTTTAATGGAGTAACAGGGTTTAGATCTGTTACACAACTTAAATACACAATTGGTATGAATGAAGACAAATACAGCAAAACATTTGTTGGTGCCGAGGCAAGATACAAAACCTACACTTATACCGATGTAGCAAGTTTTACCAACAAGCAATCTGGTTCTGTTACTAAAGATTGTGCTTATAAAAATACCACAAGTGTAAAAGGCTTTGCAGGCATTATTGGTAAGCAATTTGATTTGGGTTATTTAAGCAATTGGAGTCTTGAATTTTCTGCTGGTGTGGGTGTAAGATTTACAGATATTCAAAGAAATGGCACTCCAGAAAATTCTAACATTGTACCTAAGGATATTGGCTTTGGCGAAATTCCAAATTATGTAGATCATTATACAGCATTTTATTTTCCAATAGCTGTAAGAGTTATGGTAAGATTATAAAATTGAATATGAATAAGTTTTTAAAAGCAGCAAATTAATATTGCTGCTTTTTTTGTAATTTTTTCAAAAGAAAAAAGCTTTAATTTTAGCTTTTAATAGTTGATGTATGAAAGATAAATTACACAAAAAAACTACCGATGAGCTAACGGTAAATGAACCTGCTACCAAATATGGCTTTCACCATATTTCCGAAGATGAAAAACTTAAAATTGATATTTACAGAAGTGATGCTGAAAAACTGCAACTTTTTACTAAAATGTTACGAAGAAACAAACTACTTAAAACAGTTTCAATTATAAAATAATCAATTTGCAACATGGATGTATTGGACGAAGATTTACTTAGTTTTTGGAGAACAATGAATCAATATAACGTTCAATATATAATGGTTGGTGGTTTAGCAACTAGATTTCATGGTTATAATAGAACTACCGACGATATTGATATTTGGATAAAAGATACCATTATCAATCGTCAAAATTTTAGAAAAGCATTTAGTGAATTAGGCTATGGAGATTATCCTTCTATAGAAACCATGGAATTTGTACCTGGTTGGACTAGCTTTTATGCAGCAGGTGTAGAGTTAGACATAATGACTACAATGAAAGGATTAGAAGATGAAGATTTTGATGCTTGCTACACTATGAGCAATAAAGCTATCATAGAAGGTATAGAAATCCCATTTTTACACATTAATCATTTGATAGCCAATAAGAAAGCTGTAAACAGACCCAAAGATTTGTTGGATGTAATTTATCTTGAAAAAATTAAAGAAATAAAAGAAGAAGAATAACATTAAACTTTCTTCAAAAATTCCAATTTGCAAATCCCTTTATTTAGCATTCATACCCTTATCTTTGCCGCAAATTTAGAGATGGTTATGGTGTTACGAAGCATGAAATCTTTGCTGGTATTGGCTTTTAGCCTTTTTACTATTCTTTTTTCAAATACATTGTTTGCAAATGATACTACCCAAAATCATGTTGCCGAAAATCCTGTTGTAGAACATGAAGCAAAAGAAGGAGGGTTTAATGTTACTGAAACTATTTTAGAGCACATTAAAGATGATCATAGCTGGCATTTATGGGGTCATACTTCATTGCCATTGCCTGTAATTCTTTACTCTGATAAAGGAATTGAATGTTTTTCTTCAGCTAATTTGGTAGATGAACATCATGAGCCAAAAGCATTTCAAGCCAATTACAACTACAAGTTATTCGAAGGCAAATTAAAAGTTGCCAATGAAGATGGAACTTTGAATGCAGAATTAAGTAAGAAAGTTTGGGATTTTTCTATTACCAAAAATGTAGCTTCATTATTTGTTTCGATTTTCTTAATTCTAGTAATATTTTTATCTGTTGGAGCTGCTTATAAAAAAAGAGGAGTAACATCGGCACCTAAAGGTTTACAATCTTTTATGGAGCCAGTTGTATTATTTGTTAGAGATGAAGTTGCAAAACCAAACATTGGTCATAAGTATGCTAAATACATGCCTTTCTTATTAACTATTTTCTTCTTAATATTATTCAATAATTTTTTAGGTTTAATTCCATTTTTTCCAGGTGGAGCAAACGTTAGTGGAAACATTGCATTTACAATGACCTTAGCAGTTTGTGTTTTTATTGTTGTAAACTTAAATGGTAACAAAAGTTATTGGGAACACATTTTTTGGATGCCAGGTATGCATTGGAGCATGAAGTTGTTTTTAGCACCTATTGAATTAATTGGTGTGTTTACTAAACCAATTTCATTAATGATTCGATTGTTTGCCAACATTACTGCTGGTCACATTCTTGTACTAAGTTTAATTTGTTTAATTTTTATATTTAAAAGCGTATTTGCTTCGGCTATTGCTGTTCCTTTTGCAGTATTCATAGGACTAATAGAATTATTGGTTGCCTTTTTACAAGCTTACATTTTTACAATGTTAAGTGCAATGTATATTGGCATGGCTACAGAAGAACATCATCATGTTGGAGATCACGAACCACATTATAACGAAGCTTAAAATTTTTTTCATTCACAATTTAAAACGTAACAAAATGGTATTAGGTGCAGTTGTAGGAAGCGTTGCCGCTATTGGAGCAGGTTTAGCAGCTATTGGAGCTGGTATTGGCATTGGCCAAATTGGTAAAGGTGCTGTTGAAGGTATTGCTCGTCAGCCGGAAGCTGCTAACGACATTCGTGCAAACATGATTGTTGCTGCTGCCTTCGTAGAAGCAGTTGCCTTGTTTGCTGTGGTAGTTGCCTTATTGGGTAATGGTTAATCCACAAAACCGCTTGTACAGGCTTAAGCACAGGGCAAACAGCCTGTACATTTTTAGTTTTTAAATTTGAACAACTTATTTATATATGTTATTAGAAATAAACCCGTTGGTATTGCCAGATATTGGCTTAGTATTTTGGAACACAATTGCTTTCCTTATCCTATTAGTAGTATTAGGTAAGTTTGCTTGGAAGCCAATGCTAAAAGGCATTAGTGAAAGAGAACAAGGTATTGAAGATGCTTTAAAAAAAGCCGATAAAATGAAAGCCGAAATGGCAACCATGCAAGGCGAAACTGAAGCTTTAATGCAAAAAGCCCGTGAAGAACGTGCAGTTTTAGTGAAAGAAGCTAAAGAACAATCAGATAAAATGATTGCCGAAGCTAAAGACAAAGCTAAAAATGAGTACGATAGAATTTTAGCTGATGCACAATTGGCAATTACTCAACAAAAAAATGCAGCTTTAACCGATGTTAAAAATCAGGTTGGTGCATTGGTAATTGAAGTAAGCGAAAAAATATTGAGAAGAGAATTAAGCAATAAAGCAGACCAAGAAAAGCATATTGCTGAATTGGCCGAAGGTGCGAAATTAAATTAAAAATAGTTACTCGTTGCTAGTTGCTCGTTAACATTCATTAAGTGTTAGCCTTTTATTAGTAACGATAACGAGAAACGAGAAACGTTCTTTATGCAGAATCCACGTTTAGCAAATAGATACGCAAAAAGTTTAATTGATTTATCAATTGAAAAGAATGAACTAGAAGCTGTATATACTGATATGAAGTATATGCAAGCTGTTTGTGTTGGTAACAGAGATTTTGTAAACCTTTTAAAAAGCCCAATAATTAAGGCTGATAAAAAAAGTAGCATTATTAATGCAGTAACTGCTGGTAAAGTAACTGAAATTACAAAATTGTTCAACCAGTTATTAATAACAAAAGGTCGTGAGAGTGAACTACCAGAAATAGTAGAAGCTTTTATTGAACAATACAATGCTATTAAAGGCATACATATAGTTACATTAACTACAGCAACAGAAATTAGCGATACAGTTAAAGCAAATATTGAACAAAAGGTAAAACAAGCTCAAGGTATTGCTAATATTGAATTGCATGCAAAAGTAGACGAAAGCATTATTGGTGGTTTTGTATTAGAGTTTAACAACAACTTAGTTGATGCTAGTATTGCTAGAGATTTAAGAGATGTGAAAAAGCAATTTGAACAAAATGTTTTTGTTGCAAATATTAGATAATGTGACTTGTGAATAGTGAGTGCGTTGATGATAGAAGAACAGAAATTTGAATGGAGCGTCGCCGTCAACAGTTGATGATTGTTAAAAAGTTGGCTACATTCAAAATAAATAAAAAATAGTTTTTTAATTTATATAATAATAATTCTAGTATATGGTAAACATTAAGCCAGATGAAATATCTGCAATATTAAGGGAGCAATTAAGCAACTTTAATGCACATGCCGATTTAGAAGAAGTGGGAACCGTTTTACAAGTGGGCGATGGTATTGCTCGTGTATATGGTTTAAACAATGTACGTAGTGGCGAATTGGTGGAATTTGAAAATGGAGTACGTGCCATTGCATTGAACTTAGAAGAAGACAATGTGGGTGTGGTATTAATGGGTGAAAGTGGTGCAATTAAAGAAGGTGCTAAAGTGCGTAGAACAGGACAAATTGCCTCTATAAAAGTAGGTGAAGGTGTTGTTGGACGTGTAATTAACACACTTGGAGAACCAATTGATGGTAAGGGACCAATTACTGGAGAATTGTATGAAATGCCTTTAGAGCGTAAAGCTCCTGGGGTTATTTATCGTGAGCCAGTTAAAGAACCTTTGCAAACTGGTATTAAAGCTATTGATGCAATGATTCCTGTGGGTCGTGGTCAACGTGAGTTAATCATTGGCGATCGTCAAACTGGTAAAACTGCCATTGCAATTGATACCATTATCAATCAAAAAGAGTTTTATGCAGCAGGCGAACCTGTATATTGTATATATGTAGCCATTGGACAAAAAGCAAGTACGGTTGCTGGCGTTATGAAAACTTTAGCAGACAATGGTGCTATGGCTTACACAACTATTGTATGTGCTAGTGCTAGTGATCCTGCTCCTCTTCAGTTCTATGCTCCATTTGCTGGTGCTGCAATTGGAGAATTTTTTAGAGATACTGGCCGTCCGGCATTAATTATTTTCGATGATTTATCTAAGCAAGCGGTAGCTTATCGTGAGGTTTCTTTATTGTTAAGAAGACCTCCAGGACGTGAAGCTTATCCTGGTGATGTATTCTATTTACATAGTCGTTTATTAGAAAGAGCTGCAAAAGTTATTGCTAATGACGATGTTGCTAAAAACATGAACGATTTACCAGAATCAATTAGACATTTAGTAAAAGGTGGTGGTAGTTTAACTGCATTACCAATTATTGAAACACAAGCTGGTGACGTTTCTGCTTACATTCCTACCAACGTAATCTCTATTACCGATGGACAAATTTTCTTAGAGGGTAACTTGTTTAATGCGGGTATTCGTCCTGCCATTAACGTAGGTATTTCTGTAAGTCGTGTGGGTGGTAATGCACAAATTAAATCCATGAAAAAAGTAGCTGGTACGTTAAAATTAGACCAAGCACTTTACAGAGAATTGGAAGCGTTTTCTAAGTTTGGTGGCGATTTAGATGCTGCTACTAAAAACGTAATTGATAAAGGTGCACGTAACGTAGAAATATTGAAACAATTACAATACTCTCCAATGAGTGTTGAAAAGCAAGTAGCTATTATTTATTTAGGTACACAAGGTTTACTACGTGATGTTGCTGTTAAAAATGTAAAAGCATTTGAAGAACATTTCTTACTTGAAATGGAAAACAAAATGCCAGAAATATTGGCTGAGTTTAAGAAAGGTCAATTAAACGATGCAAGTATTGCTAAAATGGTTGAAATGGCTAAAGGGTTAGCAGTTCAGTATAAATAAGTAATTTTTAGAATTATATTAAAAGGGTTTTGCAGCAATGCAAAACCCTTTTTGGTTAGTAAATATTAGTTGCTCATTAATAATAAAATTATTTCAGCTATAAATATAGAATTCAATTCGCCAATAATCTCCCATCTTATAGGCATTAGTTTAATAAAGAATATTACATTCGCTACCTATAAAAACATTTATGGATTTAATTATTCAAGGTATATCAGATTTATATTTTCAATGGAAAAATAACGTTCCAGAACGAATAGAAAAACTACCTCAAAGTGGCAGCGATAGAATTTATTTTAGAATATTCAATGCCAACGAAACTTATATAGCAACTTATAATTTAAATGTTCAAGAGAATAACACTTTTGTAATTTTTTCTCAACATTTTGTAGAGCTAGGCTTGCCTGTACCGGCTGTTTATTGCTTAAACAATGAGCAAACCATTTACATTCAAAAAGATTTAGGCTCCGATAGTTTGTTGAATAAACTGGAACAACATGGTCACAATGATTATGTATATAGTTTATTTAAAAAAAGTTTACATGCACTAGCAGCCATACAAATTAAAGGCGATCATGGATTGAATTACGATGTATGCCTTACTGCCAAAGAGTTTGGTAAACAAGCTATATTGAGTGATTTATTATACTTCAAATATTACTTTCTCGATACGTTGAAACTGCCTTACGATAAACAAGCAATGTTGCAAGATTTTGAAGCATTGAGTTCTTATCTAACTTTTACAGAACATAAATATTTTATGTTTCGTGACTTTCAAAGTAGAAACATTATTGTAAATAATGATGAAGTTTTTTTTATAGATTATCAAGGTGGAATGAAAGGTGCTTTGCAATACGATGTGGCTTCTTTGTTATGGCAAGCAAAAGCTGAATTAAGTGAGCAATGGAAAGATGATTTGTTGCAGTATTATATTGACGAAGTTGAGCAATTACTACAAACCAATATTGATAGAACCATGTTTGTTAGTCAGTACAATGGTTATGTATTAATTCGTTTATTACAAGTAATGGGAGCGTATGGTTTTAGGGGTTTGTTTGAACGTAAAGCACATTTCTTAGCTAGTATTCCTTTAGGATTAAGCAATCTAAAATTCTTTATTGAACATAAAAGAATTGGCATTAGTACGCCTGAGTTTGATAGAGTATTGAAGTTGGTAGCTAGTGATGAAATGATTGAAAAATTTACACCCATTCAAGCCAATGACGCAACTCCGTTATCTATTGTAATTAACAGTTTTAGTTATAAAAAAGGCATTCCAAAAGATGATAGTGAAAACGGTGGAGGTTTTGTTTTTGACATGAGAGGCATTTTAAACCCTGGAAGATTTGATGATTATAAAACTTTATCAGGTAAAGACAAATCTGTACAAGATTTCTTAGAACAGCGTACTAAAATGAACGAATATTTGAACAGCGTTTGGGATTTAATTGATATCAATATTGAAGACTATATACAACGTGGATTTAGTAATTTGATGATTAATTTTGGTTGCACTGGTGGCCAACATAGAAGTGTTTATGCAGCTGAACAAACTGCTAGACACTTAAGAAATAAGTACAAACTAAAAGTTGAATTAAACCATACCAATGAAGCAAATTGGAGAAAAGTGTTGTAGTTATTTAGTTTGGAGTTATATGGTTTGTAGTTTGGGTCGGAACGACAAAGTCCGTCTGAACCGTACTAGCGGGTTTATTTTTAGTTTTTCAGTTTTTAGTCATTAGTTTTTAAAAGAATAATCATGCAATTAAATGAAGAATATAATCCCCCTTCAGGGGTTAGGGGAGGAGCTAGGAGTATGAAAGCAATGATTTTTGCAGCAGGCTTAGGTACTAGGTTAAAACCTTGGACAGATCATCATCCTAAAGCTTTAGCAATTGTGAATGGCAAAAGTTTATTGCAACGCAATATTGAATATTTACAATTGGTTGGTATTAAAAATGTAATAGTAAATGTGCATCATTTTGCCAATCAAATTATAGATGCCATTGAAATAAACAATGGTTGGGGATCAAATATTACAATTAGCGATGAAACAGATGTAGTTTTAGAAACTGGTGGAGGGCTAAAAAAAGCAGCATGGTTTTTTGAAGGAGAAAAAGATTTTGTTGTAATGAATGTTGACATGCTAACTGATATGAATTTAGGTGATATGATTGCCCAGCATCAACAAAAAAAAGCATTTGCAACATTGGCTGTTACAGAAAGAACAACATCAAGATATTTTTTGTTCAATTCAAACAATCGTTTGTGTGGTTGGAGAAATAAAAATACTGGGGATGAAAAAATTGTACTGAAAGATGAATTGTTATTCGAAAAAGCATTCAGTGGAATTCATGTCATTGGTTCAGAAATTTTTTCTGCAATGA
>ERZ724520.499-NODE-499-length-21174-cov-5.571760_pt1 | contig 21174 bp, 9 predicted proteins | sample MGYA00376053_ERZ724520 | MGnify/ENA primary metagenome ERZ724520 (study PRJEB28724, sample SAMN07190886) | activated sludge metagenome | isolation source: activated sludge of sewage treatment plant in Hong Hong | place: USA: Christiansburg, Virginia | collected...
AATAACTTGAAGTGCTTGGGCCAGAAGTCCATGTATAAGTGCTTGCTCCACCTGCTGTTAATGTTGCTGTATCTCCTGCACAAATTGCGCTAGAACTTGAAACTGCTGTTATTGTTGGATTAGAATTTACAATTAAATCAACAGTTTGAGTATTAATACATAAATTTAAATCAGTACCAGTTACTGTATAAACACCAGCAGTAATTACCGAATAACTTGAAGTGCTTGGGCCAGAAGTCCATGTATAAGTGCTTGCTCCACCTGCCGTTAAGGTTGCTGTTTCTCCTGCACAAATTGCGCTAGAACTTGAAACTGCAGTTATAGTTGGATTAGAATTTACAATTAAACCAACTGTTTGTGTATTTGTACATGAATTTAAATCAGTACCTGTAACAGTATAAACACCTGCAGTATTAACTGAATAACTTGAAGTGCTAGGACCAGAAGTCCAAGTATAAGTACTTGCTCCGCCTGCTGTTAAGGTTGCTGTTTGTCCTGAACAAATAGCGCTAGAACTTGAAACTGCTGTTACTGTTGGATTAGAATTTACAATTAAGCTAACAGTCTGAGTATTTGTACATGAATTTAAATCAGTACCTGTAACTGTATAAATACCAGCAATTGTAACCGAATAACTTGAAGTGCTTGAGCCAGAAGTCCAAGTATAAGTACTTGCTCCACCTGCCGTTAATGTTGCTGTTTGTCCAGAACAAATAGCGCTAGAGCTTGAAACTGCTGTTACCGTTGGATTAGAATTTACAACTAGACTAACGGTTTGTGTATTTGTACATAAATTTAAATCGGTACCTGTTACGGTATAAACACCTGCAGTAGTAACAGAATAACTTGAAGTGCTTGGGCCAGAAGTCCAAGTATATGTACTTGCTCCGCCTGCTGTTAATGTTGCAGTGGCACCTGAACAAATAGCGCTAGAGCTTGAAACAGGAGTTACCGTTGGATTAGAATTTACAATTAAACCAACTGTTTGTGTATTTGTACATGAATTTAAATCAGTACCTGTTACGGTATAAATACCAGCAGTAGTAACCGAATAACTTGAAGTACTTGGACCAGAAGTCCATGTATAAGTGCTTGCTCCACCTGCCGTTAATGTTGCAGTGGCGCCTGAACAAATAGAGCTAGAACTTGATACAGCAGTTATAGTTGGATTAGAATTTACAATTAAGCTAACGGTTTTTGTACTTGTGCAACCTAATGCGTTGTTTCCTGTTACTGTATAAACACTAGTAACGATTGGGGATACAATATTACTTCCACCAGAATAGGTATAAGATATTGCTCCAGTAGGCAAAATAGTATATGAATAACCCGCACATATTGTACCGTTACTAGCAGTAATAGTAGGCGTATTATTAACTGTAACACTTGCAATAGCAGTATTAGTACATCCTTGCGTTGAAGTTCCAATAACAGTATAAGTATTAGTTAAAGTTGGGGTAAATGCAACGCCATTTATAACACTACTAGTCCAGCTATAAGTGCTAGCACCAGTGCCACTTAAAGTAGATGAATTTCCGTAACACACAACTGAATTTGAAACTATAGTACTTATTGTAGGTGTATAATTTGAAGGTGTTGAAAATCCAGAAACTACTGAGCCTGGAGAAATCCAATTTGAAGTTGGTCCTGCCAAAGCCATATTTGTTAAAGTTCCAGTATTAGCAGAACCTGAAGCATCAAACAAATTATTTACAGAATAATTTGGGGCAGAGTTATACCCCTGATTAAAATGATAATTTGAAACCAAACCTACATCATTTGTTGGGATTTCGCAATTTTTAAAAGTATTTATCTCACACTGAGTTCTTACTTTTGTCCATAATCTTAATTCATCGATGTAACCATTATAAAAACCAACCGCATTCTGCCTAGAACCAACGGTCATGCGGGTAGGGAAAGTTCTAGGCATTGTATTTGAAATACCTGTACTCTCTAATATTCCATTTACATATAATTTCATTTCGCCAGTAGTTTGCTTCCAAGTAACAGCAATATGAATCCAACTACCAGTATTTACATTTGAGGTTGATTTTATTGTAACATCAGGTATACCTATACCAAACGCCAATTTTGAACCCGTCAGACTTGTTCCAAAATCTGAAGAACCAGCAATTGGAGAATCTGCATCAACAATACCATTTCCTCCCCACCATTGCGCAGCAGCAGATCCGGTTTGTGTTGTTTTCATCCAGTATTCAATTGTAAAATCAGTTGAAATTGGTTTTGGTATAATTATATGATCATCAATCCCATCAAAATTTATTGCTTCTGCAGGTGTACATACCATCACGTCAACAGAACTAATTGCAGTATTTGTGCTTATACAGCCAAAAACATTTGATCCAGTTATACTATAAGAAGTTAAGGTTGCAGGAGAAACAATATTAGTTCCACTCGAATACGTATAAGTGCTTGCCCCAGTTGGCAATATTGTAAAGGAATTACCTGAACAAATAGTTCCACTATTTACAGAAACAGTAGGACTAGCATTAACAACTAAACTAACTGTACTTGCATTTGCACAAAAATTACCATCTGTTCCAGTTACAGTGTAAATTCCAGCAGTGGATGTGGTGTATGTTGAATTTGTTGGCCCACTAGTCCACGTATACGTTGAGGTGCCACTAGCAGTTAATGTTGCTGATTTACCTGAACAAATTGCCGATGAACTTGATACTGCAGTTACAACTGGCAAAGCATTTACAACTAAACTTACTGTTTTTGTATCCGCACAATTGTTACCATCTGTACCAGTAACGGTATAAATTCCGGCAGAAGAAGTTGTATAGGTTGAAGTAGTTGGACCAGAAGACCAAGTGTAAGTTGTTGCGCCACCAGCTACTAAAGTTGCTGTTGAGCCCGCACATATTGCAGTTGAACTCGAAACAGCTGTTACTGTTGGATTTGCATTTACAAATAAACTAACTGTTTGTGTACTACTACATCCACTTGCATTTGTACCAGTTACAGTATAAATTCCAGCTGTATTTATTGAAACTGTTGAAGAAATTGCTCCAGAACTCCATGTGTATGTTGAAGCCCCACTTGATGTTAAGGTTGAAGTGCCTCCCATACAAATTACTGTAGGATTAGCTATTGCATTAATTGTAGGTATTGGACTAGAGGATATATTAATTGTTTTAGAATCTACACAACCATTGCTATTAGAACCTGTTACAGTATAAACACCAGCTGTATTAATTGTGTAACTGGAAGTTGATGGGCCAGATGTCCATGTATATGAGCTTGCACCACTAGCAGTTAATGTAATAGTGGAACCAGAACATAAAGTAGAAGAACTTGAAATAATAGAAACTGTTGGATTAGGAACAATTGTAATTGTAACTTGATTTGAAGAACTTACTTCACTACAGGAATATACAATTCTCTTAAAATAAGTGGTAGAAGTAATTGAAGGAACATTATAATTTACCAATGTATTTGTACCAGCAGCATTAGTCCATGTTATTCCATCACTACTATTTTGCCATAAATAAGTATAACTATCATTTCCACCTGTTGGAACACTACCAGTCAAATTTGCAACTGATGATCCTATACAAACAGTTTGACTACTTGCAATTGTATTTGTTGAAATCGGGAAACATGCATTAAAATTAGCTACGTAAAAATCTTCTAAATTAGAGTTTGCTTGAGTTGCTAAAGGTGCAAATTGTATAGAACTACCGTTATAGGTACCAGTGGTTGAAACCATTCCGTTTTGATTTGCAGAACAACTGAGTACCTGACTAACAGAACTACCAGTACTCAATTTTACAAACTTAAGATTAAACAATGTATCATAACAAGCAATAAACATATTATTTGATGAACTCGAAATACTACTAGTTCCGCCAAAATCTGTATTATTTGCATATTTTCCTGATACATAAAAATATCTAGAATCGGAAGTTAAAGATTGTACAAATTCATCTCCAGCAGTAGCTGTTAACCTCAAAATATTAAATGTTCCATCTAAATTATACTCAGCAAATATCATATTATTAGCTGTTCCAGGCACTATTAAACTTATAGAATTGTAAATCATAGACCCAAAGAAATAACCACCAACAATAACTTTACCTTTTAATACTGTTATAGAATTTGCTGCACAATTACTGCTATTTCCCTCAATTTTAGCCCAAACAGGGTCACCATCTTTATCTATCTTAGCAAATGTAATATCTTGACCACCTATACCAACACTTGTTTTTGTAATAGTTGGACTACCATTATAAGTTATACCATTTGTTGCATAACCAGAGATAAACAAATCAGTTTTATTATTGGTTATACCTGTACATCTATCATTTCCTGTTCCACCTTCTTTCTTTGTCCATATAATATTTCCATCCAAATCATACTTTACCAAAAACATATCTTCTCCACCAGTAGAATTCAAAGAACCAGAAGATGGGAATGTAAGAACGTTAGAAAAATAACCAGCAACATAAATATAATCTTTATCTGCTGTAATAGACAATACTTCATCTGTTGCACTACCAGAAGCAGTTTCCACCCATAAAACCTGACCACTAGAATTAAACTTTGCTGTAAAAATATCTGTTGATGAACCTGCCGTTAATGTAACATTTGTAGAGCCATAAAATACACAACTTGAACTATGTGATGAACCTCCAACATATACATTTCCATCTCTATCAGCAGTTACGCAATACGCTATGTCATCTCCACTACCACCAGCTTTAACTTGCCAAAGTGGTGTGCCAAATTTATCAAATTTAGCAATCATAATATCACTGGTACCAACAGCGCCAGAATTACTAAGAGTGCCAAGTGTAGGTAGACTAATTGAGGCGCTAGAAAATGAACCAACTTGATATGTATTACCAAGAGAATCAACATACACACCTCTACCTAAATCAGTATCTGCACCAGCCCAACCACTACTCCAATTCCAATTAGGCGTTTGAGATACGCATAAATTCGAAAGTACTAATAGTACTCCTAAAAAATATTTTTGTATACACCTAATAATCAATCCTTTATAATAATTTTCAAAATTCGGGAACGTAAATATATAGAATCTTAAAGGGTTTAGCAAGCTAAAATGATACAGATTATTGTATTAAAAACCTTTTCAATTTTATAAATCACCACCAATTTGCAAATAGTATGCAAAAAATGAAAATAAATACAACTATTATTTGCAAAAAACGCAAATAATCAAGTTTAATTGATTGTAATTGCAAAAAAAACTAAAAAATATTTAAAAAAATACAGGATTACTTTTTTTTACAAAAAACACCTTAACCCTCTGCAAATAACCGTTTCATAGACCTTTTGAAGCGATGTAATTTTGTGTCATCAAATTATTATTAAAACATGAAAACATCAATTTTAAAAAACATGATCTTAATCACATTAACAATTGCAATGGCTTTTGTTTGTATTTCATTTACCGTATTGGTAATAGACACCTTAAAAAATATGTATGAAGAAGAATCATACAAACTAACATCAAATGAAATAATAAACCTTTTTAAATAGAAACTATGAAACCATATAAATTAATACTTGGATTAATTGCTTTGATAAATTTAAACACTTACTCTCAATCTAACTTTTTGCACAGAAAATACACAAAAGGTGTTTTTCAAGAAAAATTCCATAAGTTGAAAGTTGTAGAGAAAAATAATAAGGCAAATTTAAAAATTGAAAAAAATAATGCTGAAGTAAAAAATGAAATTGCAGAACAAAAACCTGAAATCATTCTAGATAGTGCAACTAATAAAAAAATAGCTGTCGCTATATTTGACTCAATAAAGCCAAACATCAATTTAAGTAAGAATTCAAAAATTGATAATGAAAATAACATTATCAAACATAATACAATCACAACAAATGAGAATGATTTTTACTGTTCTAATGCTAAATCAATCATAAAATCAAATCAAAACTTTTCAAAAATAAATTTTAAAGAAAATAACAAAAAAATAACAAAGTCTCCAGGAGATATACCAGGCCTAAATCTTTTTGATAATGACGCATTAGAAGGTGTTGGAGCAGCGATTCTAGCAATAATCATTATAGGCTTAATAATAGCAATTATTGCTGCAGCAGTTACCGCAGGACCTGAAGGTGTGTTACTATTTATTCTTGAAATCCTAATAGTATAAAAAGTTTGTTTTGTTTGTTAAAGTCAAAATTGTATTAAGTATGGTGACAGCATCTTAATACGTTTTGTAAAACATTTAAAACTAAAGACAAAGCTTGTTGATTCGAGTAATTTTTTGCCAGCTTCAAGCAAAAAGTTATTTCAAGAATATCAAATGTCTTGTTGAATACTATAAACCAGAAGCTAATGTATTCCTCGAATTGACAAGCCTCAAATTAAAAAATACTAAACAATAAATTAAAACAACAACTAAAAATAAATAAAATGAAAACAACAATTAAAACAATTGCAATAGCATCAATTATGCAAATTGCATCATTATCTATCAGCGCACAAAATCCAACCCAAAAACAAAAGTTATGTATGGCATCAGTTGATGTTACGGGCATGAAAATTGACCAAGACCAAATGTCGAACTTAATACGAATTGAAGTTGAAAAGCTAGATACATTTGAAGTACTTAATAAATATGATGTAGAGGTTGGTTTAAAAAATAGTAATATTTTAATTAACTCTTGCTTTAGTAAAGATTGCTTAATTAAAGCTGGTAACGCAGTAAAATCAGACAAAGTACTTACAGGCGCTATAGATGTTTTCCCTACAAAAATAATTTATACGCTTCGACTTCTTGATTTAAAAACAAACAATGTAGAAAAAACTACTGTGGTAGAGTTTTTAAACATCCCAGAAGAAATAGAAACATTTACAAAAATAATTGTACTAAAAATGTTTAACAAACCCTATGACAAAAACACTTATCAAAAACTTACTAATCCGTATGATTTTGATAACCTAAAAAACAATCCTCAATATGAACGCTTAAGGGCTGATGGACCAAGAGTTGGATTTACTTATTACACAGGTAATATAGCTTCGATACTAGAAGCCGATAAATCTGTTGGTGGTTTTGAGGCTGCACCCGTAATGTTTCAATTTGGTTATCAGTTTGAAAAACAATATTTAAATGAAGGAAAGATACAAGGTCTATTTGAATTTATACCTATGATAACTGGAGTTGATCAAGGTTATTTTATTCCAAGCTTTACATTATTACATGGTTTAAGAAGTAATAAAAGTGGTTGGGAGTTTGCAATAGGGCCAACAATTGGTTTAGCACTTAAATCTAAAGGATACTATGATAATGAAAATATTTGGCGACAAGAAAGTTATTGGACAAATGACACTTTAAATAAAGGAGTGAAAAATCCTTTTACAGTAAAAGAGCGCTTGGATAGTAGAGGAGATTATACCATAAATACAGGTTTTGTAATAGCAATTGGTAAAACATTTAAATCAGGTAAACTAAACATTCCTGTTAACATGTATTGCATACCAAGCAAAGACAGCATGCGTTTTGGAGCATCATTTGGATTTAATGGTAACAAAAGAAAAGGAAGTAAATAATAAAATATTCAGCAGCAACATAATTGATAGTGTTGCTGCTGAAATAAAAATAAACAAAATGAAAACAATTGGAATAATTATGCTATTGACTCTTAAGCTTTTTTGTTTCAGCCAAATTGGTGAAAATGATTTTGGCCATAAAGTAAATTGCATAAGATCAATAAAAAAAGGAGATGTAGATGGCGAATATTTAATTAACGTTACAATAAAAGGCGGTGTAGAAATTGAAGAAACCGCAGAATATAAAGAAGAAATACCAGAAGGATTTTCGGCTAAAAGTTTAGTTGTAAATGATAATAGATGCATAAGTTCAGCAAACAATGGTAGTATTTCCTTTAAATGGAAGACGGGATTTCCGAAATACTCACAAATTACAATGTCATATATACTTGTAAACAACTCCTCAAATAGTGATACAATTAAACTATCAAGGAGTTACTTAAAATATTTATCTCACGAAGGCTCTCAAGGTATTTATAACGGCAACATTACGTTTGATAATTACACATTAGTAATAAAAAAAATAAGTGATAACGACGGAGATGGAATATATAACGATAGAGATGAGTGCCCAGATTATTTTGGAAAGAAAGAAACAAATGGATGCCCTGATTTTGATAATGATGGTATAAAAGATAGTGAAGATAAATGTCCTGATATTTTCGGATTAAAAAATAATTTCGGTTGCCCATTAAGAGAAAAGACCAGAAAAGCTGATAGAACTAATGAACTCGAAACTCTTGAAATACTCACTACAACACATTGTAAATATGTTTTCAAATACATTTTAAACTATCATGAAGAAGGAACTGTAACAGACAAAGCTAAAATCAAAGGAAATTTAGTTACATATAAAAATAATAAAGAAATGACTTTAGCATCGAATATTTATTTGGATGTAGAAAAAGGAAACACAGGATTCATTTTAACATATCCTATTAAAAACGGAATCTTGTACACAAAAAACATTTATGAACCATACATAAGGTTTGAGGTAGACACAATTAATAACACTATAGACACAAGTGTTCGTTATATAAAACAAGATATCTTAGACATTACAAAAGGAACATATTTATACGTGAAAAAATACGATTATAATTGCGTGTATATAGACCTATTTTCGAATAAAGTAATAAATGATTGCAATGGTGGGAAAATGTATATTGATTGCACCAAAACTAATAGTCAATTTTCTTTTTCAATACTTTCAGATAAAACAAACTTAAGAGAAGCAGTTTTGGGAACTAGTTACAATAAAGAAAATTTACCAATACTTACGGATAAAAAATACACTTATATTTCATTATTAAATATTGAAAACGGCAATGGCTACTATAAAAATGATTTAGAAATACAACAAGAAATCTTAGCTCTAATTGAAAAGCAAAATTTAAGAAAATTGCCAGAATATTTGAACCAAGATAAAACTGACGAAAAATTTATAATCGCTTGCTTGAACGCGAGAGGCGTTTTAGAAATACTGGGTTTATTCGATAATTCAAAAACAAATAAAACAGAAATAAAATTAATTACACAATTTAATCTTATCGACAGAAAATATTCGAAATTAAGACGCTTACTGATTAAATACCCATTTAATAATGATGAAATTAGAAAAGCAATCAATGAAAATTGATTTGATAAAAAAAAAGATTATCTAAAACTAAAGAATAATTTTCAAATTAAGAATAACTACCAATTTAATTGGACATAACCATGATATTCCTTAAGTATTTCGTTCCCATAATTAAAAATAACATAATAAGTACCAACAGGCAGAATTCCATTTCCAGTAGCGCTTTTCACGTTAGGTGTTCCATCCCAATTATTTATATATGAATCCTTTTGGTATACTAAATTTCCCCATCTATTATATATTGATAATTTATTATTAGGGTAAAACTGAACTCCCTTAATTTCAAAAAAATCATTTTTAGTGTCGCCGTTTGGAGAAAATAGTTCGGGTATAAATAATTCGCAATCATTTACCACCACATCAACAGTAGTTGCATTTTTACAACCATACTGATCAGTAACAGTTACAGTATAAGTTCCTTGATTAAATAGCTGCGCATTATTAATAGGGTAAATCCCTCCTAAATAATTATCAAAGCTTGATGTCCATAAATAATTATTATTTGCAATTGGATTAGAAACAGAAAGTTGAATATCACTAGCACCACATACTTCAACACTATTGGCATCAACAGCAACAATTGGTAATGGTAATAAAGTTACAACAGTAGTTTGTGTATTTATACAATTTAAAGAGCTTGTACCTACCACTGTATAAATAACAGTTGCAGTTGGAACTAATGCTATTGTTGGTGAAAACAAAGTTGAATTGTTTATTAAAGTATATGTAAGTGCGCCAGAAGCATTTAAAATAGCCTGATTTCCCAAACCACATAAACTATCATTATCGGCTGTTATACTAATTATTGGTAAAACATTTATTGTAGCTGTTGTTGCAGCGGTGTATTGACAACTTACACCAGGAATAGAAAGTGTAACAGTATAAATTCCAGACATAGTAGGCGTACCTATAGGAATTACAATAGACTGCGCATTTGCTGTAAAGGTATTGGGACCAATCCATGTGTAGTCAGATTCTGAATCTGGTGTTGCAGAAAGTGTAAAACTAGCCCCATCACAAATTGCAGTTGTGTTAAATGCATTTGGAATACCACATGCGGTATTTGTAACAATGGATGTAGTGGCCAAATTTGATGGCAATGGACATAATGTACCACTCAAAACCCCATTATTACTGGCAATGGTTTGTGTGTTGCCAGAAAGTAAACCAGTTCCGATTATATAAGCTCGGGAACTAATAGTATCGTTACATAATAATCTTACACAGCTGTTTGTAACTTTAACTCTGTAAGTTATAATCGTGCTATCTAAACCTGTTATTGAATTATTTACTGTACCTCCAATAGTTCCATTTGCTCCCACACCTACTCTTATTTTTAGAACATTTGATATTGCATCAAACTCTCCTTGATCATCCGACAAAACATCTGTTTTAATACCAGAATTTGGTCCATAAATAATATTAATAGACCCAGGAACAAAAGTTACATTACTACTTAATGTATCTACTACATAAGTATTTGTTGAAATATCATCTCCTACATTAGACACTTTTATTTTATATTCCATTACATCTCCAGGCATTAAAGCCCCTCCATTAATATCAGTTCCACCAAGTGACAAACTATTAACAGTTTCAAATACATCTATAGCTGTAGTTATTACTTGAGGAAGATAGCCCTCTCCCCCAGTAGTTAATCTATATATAAATGAAGTTGCACCATTACCAATATAATTTTTCGCACTATTATCAGGAGCAAAAATATCAGCATCCATACTTGGTGTTAAATTCATGCTTGGTTTTCTAAAAGGAGTAAGAACTCCATTATTAGTAATTGTACTATTAAAAACGTCGCTTGTTGGATTAGTACTATTTGAAATGGGAACAAACGATCCCGCACCATTAAAAGAAGCACCATCTGATGGACCTCGGTCACCATCCCAAACTACCTGTCCTAATTCAAAATTAACTGGGCCAGCAGTTGGGGTTAAAAAGCCTGAAACAGGAATACTTACAACACTAGCTGATGCTACAGGAGATATTAATGCCAAACCATCAAATACAGTAAATTGTCGAAGTGGTAAAGTATTATTTTTATACAAAACAACCATTGTCCATCCCCCAAAATCATTACCAGGATTTTCAACAAAAGGAATATTTGCTACCGTAAATCGCGAATGAATTCCTGCTGAAATAACATAGGATGTAATATTTTTAAAACAATAATAGGTATTAAATGTGAAAGGACTAGAAGGAACAGAACTATACAAAACACTGTCAGCTTTTATATTTATATATGCTGAAGATGAACTTTTTATTTTAATTACACTATCACCAACTGTAGATGCAACTCCATTTGATGCCCAATATAATCCAGCCCAAGTTATTTCACTACATGTTGGCAAATTCAAGCTATCACTTGATGACATAAATGTGCTTGGATCACTATCAATATCAACATATGTAGCAATTGAATAAGTATTATTAGCATAACTTCCAAATGGAGGCATCTCTGAAACACCAATAGAACAAGGTCCAACGGCTAAGGGTGGATTAGCTGAACAACTATTAGCAACATTGCTTAAGAAAACCAAACCACCTTTTTGAGTAATTTGAATATCTTTCGAGAAAGATTTAAAAATTTGAGCTGGAATCGTATTGTATACGAAAAACAAAAATATTATTACATTTATTCTAGTTAACATGGGTAAATTCTTATATAAATAATAGTAAAAAAAAAATCAAATGGCATACTTTTTATAAAACCTTTTCCAACCAAACATAACACCAATTCCATAAAAAAAACTTAAAATGAAATTAAATAAAGGGCCAGGTATGCCACTAGGGCGTGTTAATGCTTTAGCATTCATCTTCTTTGCAAAATAACACATCTTAGGGATACTCACTTTTCCTTCCTTCCCAACACTATTATCTATAACTAATCCACCAAAGCATTGAAAAAACTGATAACTATCTAAACCAGGAATATACTCAATTTCACATTCCAACATTTCATCAGAATAATTAAATGCCAAATGTTTCTCACCTTTTTTAATGGTTATTGTATTACCAGCCTTTATAACACTTGCTTTTCCATTTAACATCAAGGCCAATTCGCCCTTTTTTACATGAATAATTTCATCTTGATTTAAATGAATATGCTCAAATGGCAGATGTTCAGAGGGTTGAACACGCCACTCTATTTTAAAAGATTCCTCTGTTGAAGAAATACATTTATAAGACTCACCATTTTTGGTATTTACAAAACCATTATAAAGATTAATAGCCATACTTTTATTATTTGTTTTATTATCTCACTACCGATACATGCCCAATATAATTGTGCTTTTTATTAAACACATCAGTTAAATTTACTTTCCATACATACACATCAATTTGCACTTCATTAGGTTTTCCTTGCACCTTGCCATTCCATCCTTTTTTAATATCATCAGTATAATATATCATAGCACCCCATCTGTCAAAAATCCACATCTCATATTTTTCTATACCAATTCCCATACCTGTAAATACATCATTAATCCCATCACCATTTTCTGGTGTAAAAGAATTTGGTATATAAAATGTAAATTCAGGTTGCACTTCAATTTTAACAAAAGCTGTATCCAAACAACCATAACTATTTTGAACCACTAAAACAGAGGCGTAATCACTAGCATTATCATTATTATAGTAATGACTAGGATTTAAATGAATTGAATCTTTAGAAGTACCATCACCAAATGTCCACCACCATTTGGTGAAATCAGTACTTTGATTTGTAAAATTAACAATAGGTGTTAAAACATTTGTTGGATTTGGATTTACAATAAAACTAGCATTTGGCTTTGGATAAACAGTAATAAAACTATTTTTTGTTATTGAATCTGTACATCCATTATTTGTGGTAACAATTAATTTTACATCATACATTTTCAATAAATCCGAGCTATTATTATCATAACAGTGTGTTTGAGGATTTCCAGTTGCGGAATGAATTTCTGAACCATCTCCAAAAACCCAATGCCAATCTGCATTATAACTAGGTGCAGGAACAGGCAATGTATTATCAGTAAATGTAACACAATGGCTTGGGCAACCTGCTGGATTATCAACACTAAATAATGGCATAGGAAGATAATCAACATTTATTGCTTTCAACGTAGTATCCTTACAACCATGATTTGTCTCTGAAATAACTGCTATAGTTTGGCTGCCAGGTGAAGCAAAAGTAAAATTAGTTATTTGACCTGTAGATTCTATAGTTGTTATTGTATTGTTGAAATCCCAATTCCAATTTGTTACAACACCACTGCCCGGTAATGTAGTGGCAGTAAAACTAGTGGCTTTATTAAAACAACCTGTAGTATTATTAATTGAAACCGATGGTTTAGGATAAATTTCAATTGATTTAACCAATGTTGTAATACAACCCTTATCAGATGTAACTGAAAGTGAAACATTGTAAACAGTAGGTAATAAATAAGAATGGTTTAATGTTATACCACTTCCATTTGAACCATCTCCAAAACTCCATGTATATGCAGTATTTGTTCCAACACTAATTATGGATGAAGACGCATCAAATGCATTAGGCTGGGAATTTATACACGCATTCACAACTGTAAAGTTAGGAACAGGGTTAGCATAAATAGATATTGGAACACTAATGGTACTTGTACACATTGCTGATGTTGTAATGGTTAAGGTTGTTATTGAAACACCAGGATTTATAAAAGTAAAACTTGGGTTTTGAGTTGCATTATCAACAACACCATCATTATTAAAATCCCAAGCCCATGTAGTTATTGAACCCGTTGAAGAAGTAGATAAATCAGTAAAGTTTGTGGCGTTTGAAAGACATACTGATGTTGCACTATAATTTGCTATTGGCAATGCACTCAACGATACAGTTGTAGTAGTTGAAAACGAACATGATATACTTGGACTTGAAACAACTAAGGTATAAACACCAGCAGTTATTGCTGAAGCACCAATAAACAATGGATTTTGAACAGTTGATGAAAAAGAATTTGGACCAGACCATTGATACAATGTTGATGGTTGAACATTACTAGCATCCAAATTAAAATTTCCTCCAACACAAATTGGCGAATTATTAATTGCTTGCGGTAATAAACAAGATGCAGTTGTAACTAAAATGTTTGGATTAGAATAAACATTGCATACACCTGGAATAGAACTAGGATAAGGCTGTGTGCTACTTGATACAAAAGTATGAGTTGAAATTGCACCAGTTTCAAATAAAAAGGCCACACTTTTTATCAATGAATCGCAATGTAACTCTAAACAATTATTAGATACTGTAACGCTATATGTTATAATTGTACTATCAGCACCCGTTGGTAATGCGTTAATTATACCACCAGTTATAGCGTTTGCGCCAGATCCAATTCTTATTTTAAGTTGTTTACTCAAAACATCATAATCCAATTGGTCATCTAATAACACATCCGTTTTTGACCCCAAATTACTTCCATAAGTAATTTTAGTAGAGTTAGGAATATAATTTAATTTACGATTAATAGTATCAATTACATACGTATTGGCTGATTGGTCTTCACCTATATTAAACGTTTTAATTTTGTATTCTATGATATCTCCAGGGTCAACAGTTCCACCATTAGCATCTGTATAAGATAAAGAAATAAATCCTTTAGGTTCAAATGCATCTATTACAGTAGACATTGCATAAATACTATAACCTTCACCCCCTGTTGTTACTCTAACAGTTAAAGAATTAGTATTATTTGCTAAATACTGAAAAGTAGAATTATTGGGCCTAAAAATACTAGCATCATGTCCCAAAGTATTATTAAGATTAGGAATACGAAATGGAGTTAATACACCATTATTAGAAATTGTACTATTAAAAATATTATTTGATGCATGTATAGCATCAAAAAGTGGAGTAAAAGTTGGTGAACCTTGTCCGCGAATAGATGCGCCATCTCCTGTAGATGGTCTATCGCCATCAAACGTAACCATCCCAATTTCCACATCAAAATTACCAGTTGTTTGTGTTTGAAAACCATTAACCGGAATATCAGCAGTTGTATAGCCTGATGTAATAGTAGCCCATCCATCAAATACGGTAAGTTGGCGAGTTTTCTCAAAATTATTTTTATATACTACAATTACTGTCCATCCACCAGCATCATTCCCAGCTAAAGGATGATTTGTATAAAGAGCATCAGCAAAGGTGATTCGAGTATTAATTCCAGCAGCTTGTACTAGAGAGGTAATGTTTTTGAAGCAAGAGTAAGACCAACTTACAGTTCCAGTAAACGTGCCACCTAAAACTGTAACAATAGAATCAGCAACTATGTTTTGATATGGATTATTATCAAATTTAATCTTTGCAGGGGCAATAGTTGCAGTATTTGAATTTGGGGCGTAAGACATCCAATATAAACCAGCAAAAGTTATTTCACTACAAGGAGGAAGATTTAAACTATCACTTGATGACATGTAAGTAGAAGGGGCACCATCTATATCAATTGGAGTTCCATAACCAAAATTATTATTCATATGTGCACCGGCAGCTATAGGAGGCATTTCATTAACAGCAGTTTGACATAAACCTCCTGAAGTTAAAGGATTTGCGCTGCAACTAATAAATGCATTTGCCACATATACAATTCCTCCTCGTTGTGTTATTTGAAACTCTTTTGACATCGATTTATGCAATTGCGCATAAGCACTTGAAAGCAAAAAATTTAAGAAAATAATAATGATATAATTTTTCATATTCAAAAAAATTAAATGTTTAAAGTGTAATCTAAATTTATAAAATAAAAAGTTTACAGATTTATAATCTTTAAAAATATTACATTTCTAAACAATAATAAATTGCATTTTTACTTATATTTAATTATTATTAGAATACAACAATTACATTACTAAAAATAGACAGCTATTATAGGTGGATAACAACAACCTATATTTTAGCTACTTTAGTTCATTTAAATCAATCGATTTACAGCCACTTTTAAATTAATTAATCCATTTTTTTTGATATATTTGGGTTAAAGCATTTTGTTTTTTATACTAAATGGAAAATTCAGGAATAGATAATAAAAATTTAAGAGACTTAATAGAATTATTAAGCCCTAAGGAGAAACGTTATATTAATTTACACCTTAAAAAAAACAAAGAAACAAGGTTCCTATCTTTATTTATTGTTCTTACTAAACCACATGAAGACATTAGTGAAAAATTAAAACCAATTCCTAAATCTAATTTTTCTGTTTTAAAGGTACAACTGTATTATAAAATACTTGAAGGACTGCAGCAATTTCACGCCAAAACAAATGTTAACTTAATTAAAAGCTCCCTCATAGCACAGTACGAAATACTATATAAAAAAGGTTTATATAATCAAGCTTACAAAGTACTGCTAAAAGCAAAAAAATTGTGCGAAACAAATGGTATCTACTACGAATTAATATACATATCAAATGAATTATTAAAAATTGAAAATTTCAATAAATCAAGTGCCAAATTAGAGCAATCAATTTCTAATTACAATAAAAACACTCAAAAGTCATTAAAGGTAATAAAGCAAAATAGTTTATTAATTAAGAATTATTATCAAAATTTGATGGCGATTGACTTTTTTTCACCATCAACAGATTTTAATGCAATTAAAATTATTAATTCTTACGCCTTAAAACTAGATGAAACTGAGATTTCAGATGAGTTTACACATTTTCTTAAAAACTTAAATTTAGCTCTATACTATCTATTTTTAGGGGATTTAAGACAAACTAAAACTCTAATTTCTGAAATATTTGCATACCTATCTAAACATGATAAACAAATAGACTATTTACCAATTAATTTTATTGAAATTATTGAAATTATTTTTGAGTCTTTCATTACTACAAATAATATCCACGAATTAATTTCATTTCTAAATTTATTACAGCAAAATAAAGTAAAAAATAAAGTAATTGAAACTCTTTTAATTTATAAAAACACATTGGAGGCAATTAATGAAAAACGAACTTCTGGATTGCAAAAATATACTGATAAATTAATTGAATTGAATACAGGATCGAATTCAAGATTTCTATTTATTACTTATATTCAAATCATTAAACATCATTTCATTTTAAAAGAATACAAGCAATGCTTTAAATGGATTAACAAGGTTTTTGAAGAATTTGAAATTACATATAAACCAGAAATTCAGTTAACATTAATTCATCTTAAACTTGTAACCATTATAATTCTTAACAAAATAGATTTATTACAATTAGAATTTAAACACCTTAATGCTTTAGCAAAAAGTACGGGTGTAGAAAATAATTACAATGAATTACTAATGAACTCAATAAACAACGTTACAAAATCCAATAGTGGAAATATTATTAAAAACAAAAAGCACTTTTTAGAGAATCTTAAAGAGTGTTTGAAATTGGCAGAATACAAAAACCATTACTCAACTATTTTCGATTTAAATCTATTGATAAATTAATTATATGGAAAATTTAATTTTAAAAGAGACAGACACAACACCATACGTTTGCTTAAACGCGAAAACATTTGTTTTTGAAATTAAAGGTGAGTCAAGGCCTGAATATGTCCTTAAATTTTACACTCCACTATTTGATTGGCTAAAAGAATTATTTAATAAAAATAATTCTAATTCAATTGAACTTAAAATTGAACTAGAATATTTTAATTCCTCATCTGCCAAATGTCTTTTTGATTTAATTTCACTTATAAATACTTATTCTATAGAAAATAATTCAAAATTTACGGTTATTTGGTCTTATTCAGAATTTAGTGATGATATCCTTGAATCTGGAAAAGAATTAGAAAAACTAACCAAAGCAAACTTTACTTTTAATAAGGTTAATTAATGAGCTACACAAAACTTATTATTATACTATTATTAATCTTTAATAATCTTATTGGGCAGTATGTTCAACAGATTTCAGTTAAAGATGGGCTATCTAGTTCAAGTGCTAATAAAATCTATCAAGATAAAAAAGGATATTTATGGATTGCTACTATAAATGGTGGATTAAATAGATACGACGGCAAACAAACTTTAAAAATAAACGACAAAGCTGATTTTTATACATTTCTTACATTATCATACTTGCCAGTAAATGACACTCTCTCGTATGTTGGTACAGAACTAGGTATTTACACTTTAACCAACAATAAAACATTTAAAAAATTCAAAACTGATTCGTTACAATACCAAGTTACCGACATAAAAAAATCGTTAAAGGGAAAGTATTATTTTACCACTACTCGATCTGTAATTTCAATTTTTGAAAATCAAATAACAAACTACTACGTTAATGAAAAAAATGTAATGTTTTACGAAGTTATATTTTTCAATGAAGATGTTTACTTTGCTTCTTCAAATGGCTTATATGTTTTAAAAGGAAAAAATGTTGTTAAAGTTGAAATTCCAGAATTGCTAAATGTAAGAGTTAAAGCAGGTATTCAATTAAATGACACACTAGTACTTGGCACTTCACAAGGATTATTATTTTTAAATAAAAATAAAATCGTTAAAAAATTTGATATAAGTAATTCGAATTTATTATCAAATAAAATAACTGCATTTTACAAATCTAGTGATGGAAACATTTGGATTGGAAGCGCTATTGGTTTATATAAATACAAAAATGGAAAATTAGAATGTTTCAATGAAAAGAATGGAATACCGCAAGGAGTTATTAGTTCAATTATAGAAGATTTTGAGGGAAACATACTGTTTTCAACTCTTGATGGTGGAGGAGTATACTTATTTATTGAAAGACAATTTAAAGTATTTAATGAAAAACATGGTTTAATTAACACAAATATTTTATCACTTAGTGGCAATACAAACAAACAACTATACTTTTTAACTCCAAGTAATATTTATAAATTTCATAAAGAAAAAGATTCAATAGAAACTATTTCCATCCCACTCAAAACACAAAAATTTAGATTTGTTGATTTTGAAGTTACATCTGATAATAATTTATGGATTTTAAATGAAGACAATAAACTCCTCTTCTATAGTAAAAATAACCTTCAAGAAAATTACTTTTTTAAAAATTTTAGAATCACATCAATAGAATGTGACTCTAAAAATAATTTATTTGTAGGAACAAATTCTGGGCTGTATTTATTAGATAAAATAACATCTATACCTAAGCTTATAAATATAGAAAACCAAACTATACATAATTTCATTATAAATATTGAAAACATAAAAGATGACGCTTTATATGTTTTCACAGGAATGAAAATCATTAAAATTAGTAACACAGACAGTATCTATGCCACATACAAAATTTTAAATAAAAATGGGATTTACTCAAATTATATTGCTAAAGATTACAACTCAAATCTTTATATCAAATGCCACCATGGTTTAATATATATAAACACAAAAACAAACGATACTATAGATATACAAAAACTTGTTGATTTTTCTACATTAACTATCAAATCTATTTATTGCTACCAAAATTATCTATTTGCTTTAGGTGAATCTGGCTTACATATAATTAACATTAAAAATATTGACAATAACATTGTGACTTATAAAAGTTTTGGGGTAAATGATGGTTTACCCTGTAATGAACTAATGGCAAATAGAAACTTTATTGATTCTGACGGGATGCTTTGGCTCGGAACTAAAAGTGGTCTAGTAAAATTTAATTTCAACCAAGAAACGTCTTATCAATTTAACCCTAAGGTTATAGTACAAGGAATTGAAATTAATCATGAAAACACAGATTGGAATATCAGAGGACTAAAGCAATTTAACGAATCGACAAATGCAATTAAATTGAAACATTTTGAAAATACTTTAACTTTTAAATATGTTGGAGTACATTTTTTAAATCCTTCTAAAATAAAATATAACATACAATTAATTGAAAACGGTAAACGCACAAGTTTTAATACTAATTTAAATGAAGCAACATTTTCAAATTTAAAAGCTGGAGAATATACTTTTATAGTAAGTATAATAAATCCATATACAAATGAAGTTGGTGTTAATACAAAAGTTACATTTACTATTATACCGCCATTTTACAAAACAAAACTATTTATAGCAACAATAGTTTTACTAAGTTTATTATTACTAATATTTTTTATTAGATATAGAGAGAAATCCATTAAGAAGAAAAATTTATACTTACAATCACTTGTAAAAGAAAGAACCATTGATTTAGAATTAAAAAACGAAGAACTGAACGTCACAAATATTTTGTTAGCTAAGAGAAATGAAAATATTACTGAAAGTTTAGAGTATTCAAAAAAATTGCAGCATAATATTTTAAATTTAAACACATCATTTAACAAAGAACTTGAAAGCGCCTTTAATTATTCGCTATTTTACAAACAAAAAGAATTAGTTGGAGGCGATTTTTATTCTGTTTTCAGGCAAGAAAATGCTATGTATATCATAGTTGCAGATTGTACCGGTCATGGTGTGCCTGGAGCTCTTATGACAATTTTATCTTATACTATTTTAAAACAAATTATTATAGATGAAAAAGTTAGCTATCCTAGCGACATATTAAAAAGAATGAATACTATTCTCATTAATTCATTCAAAGATGAAAATGGCATATATAGTAATGATGGTGTGGCAATATCACTTATGAAATATGACCTTGAAAATTCTCTAATAAGTTTTTCTTGTGCGCAACAATCTGTATTTATTTTAAATAATGATTTAACTGTGGAAGAATTAAAATTTAATTCTACACCCTTGAATTATAAAATTAGCGAAGCTTATTATGAAACAAAACAACTAAATAACATTAAAGGTCAAAAAATAATTATGTTCTCTGATGGAATTATTGACCAAAAGATAGAAAAATCTAAATTGAGAATACGCAAGCCCGGATTAATAGAAATTATAAAGAACAGAACAAATGATAAAGATTACTATAAAAATTCTGTTTTAAATTTATCAGGTAATGCTGAACAAATTGATGATATGTTATTAATAGAA
>ERZ724520.500-NODE-500-length-21170-cov-4.475681_pt1 | contig 21170 bp, 15 predicted proteins | sample MGYA00376053_ERZ724520 | MGnify/ENA primary metagenome ERZ724520 (study PRJEB28724, sample SAMN07190886) | activated sludge metagenome | isolation source: activated sludge of sewage treatment plant in Hong Hong | place: USA: Christiansburg, Virginia | collected...
ACATATTTATATATACTCATAAAACTACTCCCAGGGTTAAATACATATTTAATTTAATTTTTAAGGATTGTTTAGGGTTGAGTTTTCAAATAACCAATAATATTGAAGACTTTAAACAATATGAAGGCTACAAATTTTCATATACTAACCAAGATTTTGATTCAGATTTTCATATTTCAGCACATTCATTATTATTTGAGTCAGGAATAAAGTCTCAAACTATACAAATGCAAAATCATGAAAATTACTATAAGTACTTTTTTAAAACATATAAAAATAGTTTGCCTTTCGATTTATTTGCAGCTTCCTTTTATTTAGTAAGCAGATACGAAGAATATTTACCATTTATTCCTGATAGTTTTAATAGGTACGAAGCAGAAAATAGTTTGGCATATCAATATGATTTTTTAAACATTCCATTAATCAATGTATGGATTACTCAATTTGAAAAACTATTAAAAAGTAAGTTTCAACATTTAGAAATTACACATAGGAAATACAATTACATTTCTACTTTAGACATTGACAATGCTTATAAATACAAGCAAAAAGGAGTAATGAGAACAATTGGTGGTTACTTAAAAGCACTATCTGTATTTAATAAAACTGATATTATTGATAGAACATCGGTATTACTTAAAAAAGTAAAAGACCCATTTGATTCATATGACTATCAATTACAAATTAAAAAGAAATACAATTTAGATGTCATCTATTTCTTTCTTCTTGGAGATTACGGTGTTAATGACAAAAACCACCCATCAAATAATATCAATTTTCAAAAACTAATAAAACATTTATTAGATTATTCAAATGGAGGAATTCATCCTTCCTTTGGCTCTAATACATCAATTGATCAAGTTAAAATCGAATTAAATCGTCTTACCAAAATTGCACACAGAGACATCTTAAATTCCAGACAGCATTTTTCAATGTTAAAGTTTCCTGATACATATTTTAATCTTTTAGAACTTGGGGTTAAAAACGATTTTTCTATGGGATACTCAAATTTTAATGGATTTAGAGCAAGCTACTGCATGCCATTTTATTGGTATGATTTAGATGATGAATTAGAAACTGGTTTAAAAATAAATCCGTTTTGCTTAAGCGAAACAACTTTAAGATTTAAAGATGGTGCAGCTCCTGAAACCATTATTGAAAAAGCATTCCCAATTATTAACGAAGTAAAAAAATATAACGGTCAACTCATTACTATTTTTCATAATGATACCATGGGCACATCTCAAGATTGGGTTGGGTGGACAAATTGTTATGAAGATATTATTAAACAATGCGTAGTCTAAATTATAAGTGATTTTAATATATACACATAAGTTAACTAACCGATTTAAATACGTTACAGATTTAATTTTTAATTCTGTATTAAATATTCCTTTTGAAATTACAGATGAAAGAGAAGCTTTTCTATTGGCTCAAAAACCAAAGCTAGCTTATACAACAGAAGAAATTGCATCACCCGTTTTTATATATTCTGAAAATTTACTTTTTGAAACTGGAATAAAACAGATTATACCTCAAGCAGAAAAAGAATACTCTAATTACCCCAAATTTTTCGCAAACTCAAAATCGGATTTTCTAGGCTATGATCTATTTGCGATGGTATTTTACTTTGCAACACGCTATGAAGAATATATTAAAACTGAAATAGATAAACACCAGCGTTTTAAGGCAGAAAATAGCATAGCTTATAGCTATAATTGCCTACAAATTCCTTTTTTAAATGAGGCCATTCTTGATTTTTCAGAAAAACTAAAACAAAAATTCCCTGAATTAAATTTCAAAAAACGTGATTTCAATTTCACATCTACAATTGATATAGATAATGCATTTGCCTATGCAAATAAAGGCTTTAAAAGAAATGTGGGTGGTTTTTTTAAAGACCTTTTTAGTTTAAAAATAAAACAATCATTTACACGCATTTCAAGTATTATCAATCAAGAAAAAGATCCATATAACACATATAAATTAATTAATGAATTAAGTAAACAGGTTCAATTAAACTACTTTGTGTTAATTGGCGATTATTCCGATTACGATAAAAATCCCCATTTTAAAAATAAAGGGTTTAAAGAATTATTAATCAAACTTTCCAATTCTTACAATTTAGGGCTTCATCCCTCTTATTATTGTTACAAAAAAGAACAATCTATTAAATTAGAACAACAACGATTACAAAACATTCTAAATAAAAATATAACATCTGCCCGTTGCCATTTTTTAAGAGTTAATTTACCAACCACTTATAGAGAATTTATTAAAAACGGAATTACAGATGATTTTACCATGATTTACGCATCACAATGTGGTTTTAGAACTGGGCTTTGTATTCCATTTAAATGGTATGATATAGAACATGAAGAGGTAACAAACTTAACTATCCATACAAGCATTGTAATGGAAGGCATATTAAGAGATTATAATGGCTTAAATTTACAGGATTCAAAAATTTTAGTTGAAAAACTAATGCATGAAGTAAAAAAACATGGTGGAGAATTTATTTCTATCTTTCACAACGATAGTTTTACTGCTCAAAATACAGATTGGATTGAATTATATAAACACATTTTAAAAACAAGTTTATCATAAACTATGTGTGGCATTGCAGGTATCATAAATAAAAAAAATGATGGTTCTATAAAAGAATCCATTTATGCAATGAGCCAAACTATAAAACACAGAGGTCCTGATGGTGAAGGATTTACTTTTTTTAATGAAGCTATAGAAATACCTGTATATAGTAGCGATACGCCGAAAGCAAATTGCGAGAGTAATCGCTTTATTTTTAATCCATCAAAAAATATAGAACAAATTAGTTCTAATTATAAAATGGCATTTGCTCATCGCCGTTTATCAATTATTGATTTATCAGAAAGTGGGCATCAGCCAATGTGCGATACCAACAGTAATTATTGGATTACATTTAATGGTGAAATTTATAATTACCTTGAATTAAAAACTGAATTAAAAAATAAAGGCCACCATTTTATAACTCAAACTGATACAGAAGTTGTAATAGCGGCTTATAAAGAATGGGGTACAAATTGCTTACAAAAATTCAATGGTATGTGGGCCTTTGCACTCTATGATAAAGTAAAACAACATGTGTTTTGCGCAAGAGATAGAGTTGGCGTAAAACCATTTTATTACATTAATACTAATCAAACATTTGCATTTTCAAGTGAACAAAAAGCATTATTAAAAAGTAAACTTATTTCTTTTGAAATTAATGAACCTCAACAATTTGATTTTATTATAAATGGAAATTTAGAAACGACAGAACAAAGTTTATTTAAAGGTATTTTTGAATTACAGCCTTCACATTACCTTCTTTATAATTTAAAAGAACAATCTTTTGATTTAAAAAACTACTATTCAATATCAGAAAAAGTTACTACTTATAAATCTGATATAGAAATAATTAATACCATTGAAGAAAAACTAAAACATGCCATTGATATTAGGCTTCGTAGTGATGTGGAAATTGGCTCATGTTTAAGTGGTGGACTTGATAGTTCTATAATTTCGGGTATTATAAAAAATTTACAACCTAATAAATCAACTAAATTATTTACCGCAGTTTTTCCTTCCGAAAAATTTGACGAAAGTAATTATGCAAAACAAGTTTCTGAATTTGTAGGCGGAAATTGGTACACCGTTAGCCCCACAGCAGAAGATTTTTTTAAAGATATAGAGACTTTAAATTATTACCAAGATTTACCTATTTGGAGCACTAGCACCTATTCTCAGCACAGGGTAATGAAACTTGCAGCAGAGCAAGGAATAAAAGTACTATTAGATGGGCAAGGTGCTGATGAATTATTTGGTGGTTACACACATCATTATTTTTCTCTTTGGAATGAACTATCATTTTCTTCAAAAATTAAAAGTATTAATGAATCTGGTAAAACTGTTCAAAAGCCTTATTTTAACTATGGAAAACAATTATTAAAAGAAGCTTTTCATTTAAGTTCAGATTATTCAAGTTATGTAAATACTAACTTTAAACAATACGCTAAGGCAGAAGTTAATAAATTTTCAAACACCCTAAACTCTCAATTAAAAGCGGATTATAACGGCAAATTAAAATCATTTTTAAAATGCGAAGACCGCTGCAGCATGGCATTTAGTATAGAAAGCAGAGTTCCATTTGCTGATGATGTTGAATTAGTTGATTTTATTTTTTCTGTTGACGGAAAATCTAAAATTAAAAATGGTGTGTCGAAGTATTTATTAAGAGAAGCTACAAAAAATTATATTCCAAAAACGATTTATACACGAACTGATAAGATAGGTTTTGAAACACCTGTATCAAAATGGTTCATAAATCATAAAAATGAGGTTATAGAAGCTATTACTAATTCGTTGTCAGATATTGTAAATACAAATACAATTAATTCTCATTACGAAAAGCTCTTAAATGAAAAACCAACTTTCATTATAAGATTATATTCATTTGCTATTTGGAAGAACGTTTTTTCAATACTATAAGCAGTTTATTTTAATGTAATTAAGTTAGTCTACATTTTCGTTTAGAAGAGTACTCTTTTCATTAATTACCTTATTTACAATACCTTAACAGAGAAAATATATAATTACAAAAATACTACCAATTTCAACATTTGTGAAAGTTGGTTTTCAATGAGTTAAACAGTTATTTTCTTTATTTAAAAGTTTGATTTTTCATAAAAAACTCTATACTATTGTAAGGCTAATAAAAACACTATGAAAAAAATATATACTGCGATTTTATCAATATTTATTTATGTTGGATATGCACAAGTAAATTTAGATTTTGAAACAGGTACAGCTGCTGGTTGGACAATTACTGAAGGGACAAATACCAACTCTTCAACCATGGCTGGATGTTGTCCGTCTCCAACAACACGTTTTACAATTACAACTGCTGGAACTGATCCAAGTGCTCCAGCATTGCCAACAGTAGCCCCAGGTGGTGGTTTACGTTCTCTCAAATTAGGAGATGGTTCTACAGCTGGAGGATTTGTTGTTAGAGCAACTCAATCATTCCCAGTAACAGTTGCAAATGCGCTATTTATTTTTAAATATGCAGTTGTTTTTGGTGATTCACCGCATGGATGTACTGATCAACCATACTTCAATATGATATTTTCTGATTGTGCTGGAAACCCAATTCCTTGTGGGACATATAACGTTCAACAGCCAGGCTCATCATGTTCTGCTGGAGATCCTTCGTTTGTCTCGACTGGTGGTGGATTTAATTATGCACCATGGAGAACAAAAGCACTTGATATGACTCCATTAATTGGCACTTGCGTTAAAATTACTGTAACCGCTGGTGATTGTACTGCTGGTGGGCATTCAGGATGGGGATATTTTGATTCATACACACAGCCTCTAGCATTATCATTAAACGGCATTGAAATTCCTGTAGGAACAACTACATCAAATAATTGTGCTACAGGTCCTAATGTATTATGTGCCCCTGCTGGTTTCTCTGGTTATACTTGGAATGGTCCAGGTGTTACTGGTTCAGTTACACAATGTGTAAATGCTAATGCTGCAGGTGCATACTCAGTTGCACTCAATACTGCTGGAGCATGCACAACGCCAATATTATTTTGTAACTTTACTCCCGTCCCTATGCCAAATGCAGATTTTAATTTTACCACTACACCTTGTAGTTCTACATTTACAGTTCCTTTTGTTGACAATACCAATTTAATGGGTGGTCCCGCAATAACATCCTATACATGGGCATATGGAGATGGGGCTTCTACCATCGGGGTAACATCAAACCCAATTCATACCTACACGTCAACCGGTGTAAAAAATGTAACGCTAACCGTTACTAATGGTGGTTGTGTTGATAATATTGTTAAACCAGTAACCTTATCTGCTGGACCAACTGCAAATTTTAGTGTTACATCTGTTTGTCAATCAACTGCAACAGCATTTACTGATTTATCAACAACACCTTCAGGTACAGTAAATGCTTGGAGTTGGGATTTTACTAATAATGCATCTGCAGATAATCTTACCCAAAATCCGACATTTACTTATCCATTATCAGGCACATTTACAGCAGCTTTAACTGTTACTAATTCCGAATTATGTTCGGATACGAAAACACTCGTCGTCAATGTTTGGGGGCATTCCATTCCTAATTTCTCGTCAAGTAATGCTTGTAATGGATCGGCAAATTCATTCACAAACACTACAGATATTACTACAAATGCCAATGTTGGTGTAACTCCAACATATAGCTGGGACTTTGGAGATGCCACTGCAACATCGGCTTTAGTAAACCCATCTCACACCTATGTATTACCAGCAAATGTTAACACAGTTTATAATGCAACTTTAACCTCTACAACTAGTCATGGCTGTGTTGATGTTGTTACTAAACCAGTTAATATATATGCAACTCCAACTGCATCATTTACATCTAATGAGGTTTGTTTGGGAAGCGCAACTAATTTGGTAGATGCTAGTAATGGGAACGGTAATCCGTTAAGTGGCTATGCTTGGGATTTTTCAAGTAATGGAACAGTTGATGTAACAGGTGTACCAAATCCAAATTATATATTTCCAGTATCAGGTTCAAATGCAGTAACTTATACAGTAACAACTAATCCTGCCCCTGGCCTTTTATGTTCTAATGTTACATCTTCAATTAGTGTATGGGTAAATCCATTACCTAATCCAAACTTCACATTTGTTAATAATTGTATTAATGCTCAGCCTAATACCTTTGATGCAAGTAGCTCACTTATTGCAGTTGGAGTTAATACTTTATTCGCATGGAGCTATGGAGATGCTGGTGCAGGTACAGGTGCTATTTCTTCTCATACATATGCAACATCAGGTGTTTATAATGTTACACTTACTGTAACCTCAGACAAAGGTTGTATTGCTAAAACTGTTAAACCAGTTGAAGTTTATGAAAAACCAATGGTAAACATCCTTAATTCTGGGGCTTGTTTAACAAAAGCAATGACTTTTACGGCTAGTACCTTAGCAGGTAGTGGAATAGTAAACACTTGGAATTGGGATTTTAATAATACAATTGCAACTTTTGAAACTTTTGGACAAACAACTAGCTTTGTATTTCCAGCTGCTGGTAACCAAACTGTAAATTTAGTGGCTATTACAGATCATGGTTGCACAGAAACATTTACAAAAGTGGTTTATGTAGATTATGTTCCTATGCCATTATTTACTGTTAATACTCCTAGTGGTTGTGCTACACACTGTGTAACATTTACAGATAACACATTGCCTATTACTGGGCCTGGAGTAAACGCTAATTGGACATGGGTATTTGGAGATGGAACAAGTTTAAATGCCGGAACTAATACAACTCAAACACATTGTTATGGAAATTCTACATCTGATCAAATTAAGCAATATGATGTTAAATTAGTTGTTACAACTAACAAAGGCTGTAGAGATTCTTTAACGAATTTAGCAATGATAACTGTATTTCCTAAGCCAATTGCGGCATATACAGTAAATCCAAATCCAGGAAATATAGTAACTCCATTAGAATACTTCACAAACCAGAGTATTGATTATACCAAATTCTGGTGGTTATTTGGAGATTCTCCAATTATGGATTCTATAAATACTAATCCAACTCATACTTATAATAATGAAACAGCAGAAACATATCCAGTAACTTTAATGGTTGCAAATCAATATGGATGTAAAGATACTGCAATAGTTAAAGTTGAATTGCTACCCGCATTTACATTCTATATTCCAAATGCATTTACACCTGATAATGAAGATAATTTAAATGATGTATTTACTGGAATGGGGATTGGCATTGCTAAATACGAAATGTGGATTTTTGACAGATGGGGCGCTAAAATTTTCTATACTGATGATATTAGAAAAGGTTGGAATGGCAAAGTAACTGGAAAAACTAACGAAGTTCAACAAGATGTTTATGTGTATAAAGTAAAATTAGTAGATGTTTTAGGAAAGAAACATGATTATGTTGGACACGTTACAGTTGTTAAAGGTCAATAATATAAATAGGTAATATAAAGGAGCTGCCTAGATTAGGCAGCTCTTTTTGTTTTAGTAAAACTCCCTTTAAACATCTCAATTATAATTTATTAATGATTATTTGAAAAAGGTTAAATTAAATTTGAATGTAAAGGATATTTCACTATATTTGCCCTCCACTTTTTAGCCTCTGATTGCACGGTGCAATGCATGCCAAAAATGATAAATTATTAAAAAATAAGAAACAATGAGTTTATTATTAGATTACGTAAAAAAACAATTAAAAACAGAGGTTTCTCATCCATCTTTTAAAGCTGGTGATACTATTACTGTTCATTACAAAATTAAAGAGGGTGATAAAGAACGTATTCAGCAATTTTCTGGATTAGTTATTCAACGTAAAAACGAACCAGCTACTGCTTCATTTACTGTACGTAAAATATCTAATGGTGTTGGTGTTGAGCGTATTTTCCCAGTTGCATCTCCATTTATTGATAAAATTGAATTAAATAAAGTTGGTATTGTTCGTAGAGCAAAATTATACTATATACGTGAACGTACTGGTAAAGCAGCTCGTATCCGCGAAAAAATTATTAAAAAAACTGCATAGTTCTTTTTAATTTAAATTTAAAAGACCGATTAGCTAATAGTTAATCGGTCTTTTTTTTAAATGAATTTTAAAGTTGAAATTATTCTAAACTAATACATGTTTTTCATCTAAATAATTGAAAAAACAGAAAGTTGTTATGACAAAAAAATAACTTTCACTAATTCTTAAAGTATATAAAATAAAAAACTCTTATTCACTCAAATAGAGCAAATAAGAGTTTTCAATGAAATAGATAAAAATCTATCCTAACATTTTTAAAAAATCAACTTCTTTTGGTGTTAAAAATCTGAATTTAGAGCGAGGTAAATCTTTTTTAGTTAACCCTGCAAAAGCAACTCTATCCAATTTCATAACTTCATAACCTAAGTGCTCAAACATACGGCGAACAATACGGTTTCTACCACTATGTATTTCTACCCCTAACTCAGATTTTCCTTCTCCTACGTATTCAATTGCATCTGGTTTAATAAATCCATCAGCTAATTCAAAGCCCTCTCCAAGTGCTCTAAAGTCTTCTGAAGTAATACGTTTATCTAAAACAACATGGTATACTTTACGAATATTAAATTTAGGATGAGTTAATTTTGCTGTTAAATCGCCATCATTTGTAAATAACAATATTCCTGTTGTATTTCTATCTAATCTACCTACTGGATATAAACGCTCTTTACAAGCCTTACGAATCAATTCCATTACAGTTTTTCTTTCTTCAGGATCATCCATAGTTGTGATATAATCTTTAGGTTTATTCAACACTAAATACTTTTTCACTTCATGCTTAATTGGCACTCCACCATAATTTACTACATCTGTTGGATTAACTTTATAACCCATTTCTGTAATAATCTTTCCGTTTACTGTTACAACACCTGTAGCAATTAACACATCCGCCTCACGACGAGAACATACACCTGAATTTGCAACATATCTATTTAATCGTATAGCCTCATCACTTACATTTTTTTGTGTAGAAGTTTTAGATGGACCAACTTTTTTAGATTTTTCAACTATTTTTTGATCTTTTGATAATTTAGGCACATATGGCTTATCAAAATCTCTGTATTCTCCTTTTACTTTTCTATCAGGAGAAAAAGAACGTTTTTCTCCATCACCAAATGATTTGCGAGGACCTGAACCTTCATAACTTCCACCTTCACGTTTTACATATGGTCTTTTTTCTCCATCTTCACGCTTAGTATATGGTTTTCTATCTGATGAAAAAGAACTTTTCTCACCGTCACCAAATGATTTACGAGGACCAGAACTTTCATAACTTCCACCTTCACGTTTTACATATGGTCTTTTTTCTCCATCTTCTCGTTTAGTGTAAGGCTTTCTATCTGATGAAAATGAACGTTTTTCACCATCACCAAATGATTTACGTGGACCTGAACTTTCGTATTTTCCATCTTCACGTTTTGTATACGGCTTTCTATCCGATGAATAAGAACGCTTTTCTCCATCTCCAAACGATTTTCGAGGTCCAGAACTTTCATATTTACCATCCTCACGTTTAGTGTATGGTTTTCTATCTGATGAATAAGAACGTTTTTCTCCATCACCAAATGATTTACGAGGACCTGAACTTTCATAACTTCCTCCTTCTCGTTTTACATATGGTCTTTTTTCTCCATCCTCACGTTTAGTATATGGTTTTCTATCTGATGAATATGAACGTTTTTCTCCATCTCCAAATGATTTACGAGGACCTGAACTTTCGTATTTACCATCTTCACGTTTTGTATATGGCTTTTTATCCCCATCATCACGTTTTGCAAATGGTTTTCTGTCAGATGAATATGGTTTTTTACTTTTATCTGAACTCGAAAATGACTTTCTTTTATTAAAATCTGATGAACCACTTTTTGAAAACGTTTTTCTTGGTCCTTGACTATCTCTTGGCATGTTAAATATTGTTTTTTACAAATGTAAGCAAAATAGTGCTTATTAGCGCCTTAATAGTTTTTAATTGAGTAAATACTTATCTTTGCCAAATGCACAATTTAGAATACCAAAAAGCATTAACTACCTATTTAGAAGGGTTTGTAAGTGAACGCAGAAGAGGACGTTTAACTGAAGTATTAGAAGAACGTACCAACCACTTAACGATTGTTTTAGAAGATGTTTACCAATCTCACAATTTTAGCGCTGTACTAAGGAGTGCCGATATTTTTGGGGTTCAAAACATTCATTTTATTGAAAACAGAAATAAATACAAAATAAGTGAAGATGTTTCAATGGGATCTACACAATGGCTAACGTTAAACCGTTACCAAAAATTTGAAAACAACACCAAAGAATGCATTACTCAGCTCAAAAATAAAGGGTATAAAATTGTTGCTACCTCATTAAATGAACGCAGTGTAACCTTAAACCAATTAAAAATAGACCAACCAACCGCATTAATTTTTGGAACTGAACTTACTGGAATATCACAAGACGTGGTTGAAATGGCGGATGAGTTTGTTTATTTACCAATGTATGGGTTTACAGAAAGTTTTAATATTAGTGTATGTGCAGCATTATGTATGCATGAATTGACTAATAAAATAAGAAAAGAAGTTGCAAACTATAAATTAAGTGAGTCAGAAAAAGAAGAAATTTACCTTGAATGGTTAAAGGTTTCAATTAGAAAGCATGATTTAATTATAAAAGAGTTTGACTCTAAATACAATAAACGATAATACTATTTACTTAAAAATTGTTTATCGGTTAATGATAATAAAAACGCCTCTAAATCAACCTTTTCTTTTTCGGTAAGATTTAATGGTTTACTTAATAGCGTATCTCTATTTATTGAATTAGCCACAAATTTATTTGGTTCATTATAGTAATCAATTACCTCTCTTAATGTTTTATACATCCCATTATGCATGTAAGGTCCGGTAACACTAATATTACGTAAGCCTGGAGTTTTAAATTTACCAACATCTTTAATATTGTGTGAAATAACAGAACGCCCGCTATCATTTAAATCTTTGCCATTAAACAGTCCAATATTTCTAAATTGATCTCCTGTAAAATCGGGTCCAAAATGACAATCAAAACATTTTCCTTTTACATTAAAAATTTGCTGTCCTCTTTTTGCAGATTCAGAAAACAGAGTATTATCTTTTTCACTAACATAATTATCAAATGCCGAATTGCTTGTTTCTAAAGAGTTTTCATATGCTGCAATGGCTTTTAATACATTATCTTTAGTTGCTATACCGCCAAAAATTGAAATAAAAAACTGACGATATTGCTCATGTTTATTTAATTTTTCGACCACCGCAGATAATGGAATATCCATTTCAACAGGATTTTCAATGGGCCCTTGAGCTTGTTCTTCTAAGGTTTCCGCTCTTCCATCATGAAAATAGAAAGAGTGTGCCTTTTGATTCATAGCACTTGGTGTATTTCTAGCGCCTTTTAAACTATCTACTCCAAAACTAACGGGTACATTATCTGAAAATGCAAATTGCGGTTTATGACATGATGCACAACTAACTTGATTTCCGCGAGATAACAACGAATCAAAAAATAATAATTTACCTAACTCCTCAATTGATGAAGGCGTAGGCAATACTTTTGCATCTGCCGTTGTATTATTAGAACATTTAAAAAAGGTAATTAAAACAATTAGTAGTAACCCAAATTTTAAAAAGTATTTTGCAAACATTTTAGTATTAAATAAGTAATTAGCTTCCTATTTCTTCATTTTCATCTTTTACACCAACCATATTAAATTTTAATTCAACCAAACTTTCAAAATTTTGACCTACAGTTAATATATCTTCATCTTCTTCTTCGTAAAACCAATTCACAACCGTTTCAATTGTTTTATTCATTTTTTCGTATTCTCTCAAAATATTTAAAAGGCTAGCAGTAGAACTACTGTTTAAATAATCTAATTGAATATTTACGCAATTATTAAGCAATGGATTTTTTAAATAATTTTTAATATGATTATGAATTGGATCATAAAAAGCAATAGAATTTTCTGGAATAGACCTACCTTTAATTTCTAGTATTCCACTATTTACATTAAAATAAACAGAAGGTGTTGCTTTAGTAGCTGCAATTGTTAAGTTTTCCATATTAATAATAATAAAAATCTTTAGTTCTTTTGTATAGTGGTAATATCCATCCAAATCGGAATCCACTAATCACATCAATTCGTTTTTGCGTATCGTATAAGCCGGTATTGTAGTTTTGCCCTCTTAAATTTTTTGTGAAGCCTTCAAAAAATTCAAATCCTGCATAAAAATTTGCCAATCTATTATTACTAAAATACTTATATCCAACAAATTGTGATAATTCAAATCCACCTGTTAAACGATCGTAACCTTTTACTAAATCACCTTTTACTGCAGCAACTTTTTTATCTGCATCATACAAATTAATTTTATGAAGCATGTAACCGCCACCAATTGTAACAAACAAACCCGAATTTGGATTATGACCTAGTTTTGAAAAAACATAACCAATATTGGCACAAATATTCCAACCTCTATGAGTTAGCCTTAAATCAGAAGGAAATCCTTCATTATTGGTTGAAAAATTATCAGAATTAGTCATATTTGATATAACATTCTCTCTCACTTTTTTTCCAAAAACATAACTTCCTTCAACTCCAATTAAAAAATTTTTCTTCGTTTTCCATGAAAAAGATGCTCCAGCACTTAAATTTTCTCCAAATCGTTTTGCCAAATCTAATTGAGGTATTTGTCCGCTAACATGAACTCCAACCATTAAAATTTTTACAGCAGAATCTTTTATTGATTGCGCAATAGCTATGCTACCAATCAAATTTAATATTACTACATATGTAATTCCTTTTAATTTCACTATGCTAAAGGTAAGCTATTTTTACTGTTTTTTTTAGTTATTTCGTCGAATAAATTAATTCAAAAAAAAGGGTCTTGTTTTATAAGCAAGACCCTTTTTTACTATTGTTTAAATTCCACTTTCATCAACCCTTCTATTTCGTTGACGGCCAGCTTCTGTATCATTAGAATCAATTGGTTTTGTAGGACCAAACCATTCTGTAGTAATTTTATCTGCAGAAACTCCTTTAGTAACTAAGAACTTCTTAACTGCTTTAGCTCGTTTTTCTGACAACAACGTATTTTTTACAGCATCACCTTGATTATCAGTATGACCAGATAATTTCAAAGTCCAATCACCTGCATGTTGTTTCATTAATCCGGCTAATTCTATTAAAGAGGCAAATGATGCAGGTTTAATAACATCTTTAGCGCTAGCAAACTCTAAACTTGCAAAAGCTTTTTCAAGAATTTTTTGCTCCTCTGCTTTTAAAACTGGGGCTGGAGGGCAACCTTTTAATTCTTTTAAACCTGGAGTTGTAGGGCAATCATCTTCTCTATCAACTACTCCATCCTTATCAGTATCAGGCCATGGGCAACCTTTATTTTCAACAGCACCCGCTACCTCTGGGCAATTATCATCCTTATCTAAAACGGTATCACCATCTTTATCAGGACAACCTTTAAATTCTTTAGGGCCAGGAACATCAGGGCATACATCATATTTATCAGGTGTTTTATCGCCATCCCTATCTGGGCATCCCAAAAACTCTGATAATCCAGCCACATCCGGACACTCATCATCTTTATCAATTATTTTGTCACCATCCTTATCTGGACATCCTTTAAATTCAACTAACCCTTTATCATCTGGGCAATTATCTTCTAAATCAGTTATTCCATCGCCATCTTTATCAGGGCAACCGTTCATTTCTTTTGTTCCCGCTACATCAATACATTTATCATCTTTGTCAGGAATATGATCCCCATCTTTATCAGGACATCCCATAAATTCCCAAACACCAGGTATATCTTTACAAAGATCTTTTTTATTAGAAATACCATCTTTGTCTTTATCCTTAGGCTTACCATATGGAATTGGAATTTTAAGCATCGCATAAACATCACCACCATAAATTGTTTTTTGACCTATAAGTGGAGCTAAGTTTGTTGAACCAACTACTAATGGACCTAATCTTACAGCCGCACCAGCTCTTGGACCAGATAAAAAATTATATTGAATTGGTATAAAAACTCCAAACCATTTATGATCCCAACGTGGTGTAAGTGTTATACTGCTAAAATCATGAACTTTAGTGTCGTTATTTTTAAATTGAAAAGCTATATAAGGTGTTAAATTTACGTATACATCTTTCCAAATTAAATAATCAATTTGCAAGCTCAAAGCAGTAGGTAAATTCATTTTATAAGATTGACCTGTACCTCTAGTGCCAGAAAAACGATTCAACAATGTATCATCTAATTCTTTAACTGATTTAGGATTGATAGGTTTTAAATTCCAATAACCAACATCTGCATTAAAATTACCGCTAGTAGCTCCTTTTTTAAACTTAATAGAACCAATATCTGTTATTGAAAACCCTATTTTTAGCTTATACTTATTTTGGTCTTTTCGCCATAAGTCCTTTTCGCCATCCATATCATACTTATATTTTAGATATGATGGGCGCCATTCGTAAACTGCCCCTAAATCTAACCCAACACCAGGATAAGCTTGAGAAAAATCAAACACAGCAGAACTACCACCACCATTTAAAGAAACATTACTAAAATCAAAATTATCAGAATGACCATAATTTACTTGAGAATTAAACAATGATAAAGTAGTATCTGTTTGAAAATTATACTTTAAATCATTCACAAAAACATAAGCAGATTGAATTCCTTGTAATAATTTTGCAGTTGCTCCTCCTTTAAAATAATGTTGATTATCCTCTTTAAAAACATGAGCAAAGGTTAACCCATATTCAGCCCAGCTCATTTCTTGAATACTTAAATTCTTATTTTCTAAATTTTGAACCCATAAACTTGGATACTTAAACTCTTCAAATGCAAGTTTTGACAATTCTTGAGAAACACCATCAATATTTATGTAATTTCTTAAGCCTGTTGTTATTGCTATGGCATTTTTGCGGTTAATGTTAATCATAAAAGAAGGGCCAGTAACTCTGTTAGAAAAAATTAAACTTTTATCTTTTGAATTAACTTTTTCAAATAAATAATTTTCTGCAAACTTTGGATCATCAAATGCAGGGAATGTTGGGTTTGTCCAAGAGCCTGTTTTTTTTATTGCCTCTCGTTTTAACCCAATATAATTATTGTAAATCCCAACATTTATTCCAATCAAATTCATATCAAACTTCATTCGGCCATCCACAATACTAGCTGGTTGTTGGTAAACACCAGTAACCCCTGCATAATTACTTTGGTTGAAACCCAAAAAATCTTGAGATTTAAGATTTATAGTAACAATAAATAATATAAATAAATAGATGTTTTTCATAGCAAAAAGTTTATGTTTATCAAAAATAACGAAATTGTTTGCATTATAAGCATAAAAAGAAGCTTAAAAATAGCTTAAGAATTAGTATTTTCGCAAATTGTTAGGAAAATTATATGATTGAAAAATTAGAAGAAATAAAGAGAAGATATTCAGATGTTGAAGCCAAATTATCTGACCCAACTATTATTGCTGATATGCAACAGTTTAAGAAATTAAACAAAGAGTATCGCGATTTAGAGCCAATTGTAGAAGCGTATTATAAATATGTGAAGATTACAGATAATATTAATGGAGCGAAAGAAGTTTTGGCTACTGAAAAAGACAAAGATTTTTTGGATATGGCTAAAGCCGAATTAGAAGAAAATAGAGCAGCTGAAATTAAATTGCAAGAAGAAGTAAGATTAATGTTGATACCTAAAGACCCAGAAGATGCAAAAAATTGTACTATGGAAATAAGAGGTGGAACAGGTGGTGACGAAGCAGCCTTATTTGCAGGCGATTTATTTGAAATGTATAGAAGGTATTGTGAAATTAAAGGCTATCAATTAGAGGTAGTTGATGAAAGCCCAGGTACTATGGGTGGATACAAAGAAATAGTGTTTAATGTTAAAGGAAATAATGCGTTTGGCACCATGAAATTTGAAAGTGGTGTACATCGTGTGCAACGTGTTCCGAGTACTGAAGCAGCAGGTAGGGTTCACACATCTGCAGCAACTGTAGCCGTATTGCCTGAAGCAGAAGAATGGGATATTGAAATTAAACCAGCTGATGTTGAAATGGCAACTGCTCGAAGTGGTGGTGCTGGTGGACAGAACGTAAATAAAGTAGAATCAAAAGTTATTTTAACTCATAAACCATCTGGTATTGTTGTAACCTGCCAAACCCAACGTAATCAATTAGGGAACAGAGAAAAAGCAATGGAAATGCTTAGAAGTAAATTATATGATTTAGAATTTCAAAAACGATTAGCTGAAACTACTGGAAAACGTAAAAGTATGGTAAGTACTGGTGATCGTTCAGAAAAAATTAGAACGTATAATTACCCCCAAAACAGAATTACAGATCATAGAATTGGCTTAACATTGTATAACCTTACTGACTTTACAAATGGCTATATTCAAGAAATGATTGATGCTTTACAATTTGCCGAAAATGCAGAACGATTAAAAGAAGGTGGACTTTAAAAAATAGATTTACTCTTTTCGATTAATTTTATCTAATTGAATATCCATTTATTTTAAACAAATTATCTTCGTAATGCACACTGTTTTTTGTGTATTTAGTATTTAGCGTTTCATTTATATTATTGCCTGGAACAGAAAAATCTGCGGCTGCGTCTACATAAAGTAAAGAATCAAAATTTTCAATTAATTTAAGTTGTTCTGAGTCAATAGAATTTACAAAATAGATATTTTGTTTCTTAAAAGCTGAAACCATAGTATTGTATTCACTATTTTGATTAATAGTTTTAAAAATACTCTCATCATAATAATAAGCAAATGTGGTTGCAAAATCAAATGAACAAATAATTACAATTGTAGATTTTGATTTATTCTTTGTAACAAAATTAACCACCTCTTTAATATTTCTTTTTTTTGAAGGATTTAAAGTACATGAAAAAATAAATCCAGCAATTAAAAGAGATGATGACATATACATAATTACTTTCTTATTAAACAAATATTGTATTGAAAGTGCAATTAAAATATAAAAAGCTGGAGTAATAAAAATTAAATACCTATCAATAAACATTGGTATTTTATACGAAATAAAAAACATTCCCAAAAAAGGAATTAAAAACCATAAAACAATTTGAGTAACTACACTTTCCTTTACTTGCCAATCTCTTTTTACCACAAATTTTAATATACTAACTACAAATAGCGTTATAACAGCAACCGTAATAACTGGGACATTACAAAATGACCAGAACATATTATAAATACTTTCGAAACCATGAGGAGGATTTAACCAAGTGCCATTTTTTGCGGAATGAGTAAATCGTTCAAATAGAATAATTAAATGCGGAACATATAAAATCAAACAAATTGCAGTTGTAATACTATAACTCTTTACAGCAAAAATGTTTTTTCTATAAAACAAAATTAGAATTACAAATTGAATAAACCACACAATAAAGCCAAAGTAATGTGCATATACTAATAACACATTTGATATAATAATCCAAAATAAGTGCGAAAATGAATAGCGCTGTAAAATTACTTGGGCATAAAAATGATAAAATGAAAAGAGTGTCGCCAATAAAAATAAACTATAAACCCTAGCGTCATGTGCATAATAAATTTGAAATGTACTAAAAGTCATTAATAATGAAGCAATTAATGCCACTCGATTATTAAATAATAGAATACAAAGTTGATACAGTACAACTACAGAAAATGAACTAAACAGCATTGGCAAAAACCTTACTGATAAAGCAGATATACCAAATATTTTTATCCAAAAATGGAGTAGTAATTCAAAAAATGGCGGATTATTATAATTTTTTAAATATTCTATAATTTTAAAAAAATCAAACTGAGCATGATAAATTGTAAAAGGCTCATCATGGGAAATTGGTTGAGCAGTAATGAAACAAAGTTTTATTACAACATTGAAAATAAGTAAACTTAATACGATATAATTTACTTTTATAAATTTAATTAACTCCATTCACTGCGAATATCACATTAAAATTTAAATCTATAAATAATAAATCAAATATGATTATTTAAAATAAGTTGGCGTTAATTTTCTACAACAAATTTTATTGCCTTTTCTTTTTCGCTAGTTACTATTTTACATATATAAATGCCATTTGATAGATTACTTAATGATACTGGAATTATATAGTTGCCAGCATGTTGATTCATTTGTTGAACAACACTTTGAACTATTTTGCCAGTTAAATCGTAAATAGTAATACTAACATCACTAGGCTTTAAAACTTCATATTTTACATTAAATACGCCATTACTAGGATTAGGATAAACTCCAAATTGAAAATCACTTTTTGGATCAAGTGTAGTAGGAATTAATTTATTTGATAAACTATTAGAATCTACTCTTATTGAATCAACAGTTTCATCAACTATATAATAACTGCCAATGCCACCCATAACTGAATAAACTTCTTCAGATTTTTTATAAATAACACTATCAGTTTCCATTATTGTAGAATCAATTAAAGGTGAAACTGGAGGATGTGGATCCCAACTCATTGCTCCAACTATGTAATCCGCTTGTGATACTATTTCCGTTATTCCAGAATCACTTTGTTCAGGTATAACTTGGGGGATTGAAAACCCCATTATATTATCAACCTTATCTGCATTGGCAAGTTCAATAGAATCTACTTTTTTTCCAGATTCATCAGTACAACTAACTAGCATTGTACCAAAGGCAATTAAAATAGCTATCGTAAATGCCTTAGTAAAGCTAATGTGCTTTGGTAGCTTTTGCAAATTTATGGTATAGCAAATTGGTTTATTTACTTGCGCTACACGAAATCTACCACATACTTTCTCAGCTTTTTTTTCATTTAAAACATACAATATTTCATCATTTGTTTTATTTGAAAAATCATAAACCGATTTTTGACAAGAATTGCAAAATCTACCTTTTTCATCTGGATGCATGTTATTCCAATTTTCATGACAAGGTTCAGGAATTGTAATGATTAAATTATTTGAAGCCATAACTTTTAATTTAAGATTAATAAAATGAAAAACTCTTAATCAAAAGTATATGCAATAAGTTGCAATAAGTTACAAGTTTAATAAGTGGTGCAATTTAATTGGTAACTGGTATTATAATTGACTTCTGTTACCTAATTCAATAATTGCTAAATCTTTTATTTCAGTGTCATCAATTACAAATCTTAATGCTGTTTTAATAGCATGAAATCCATGATTACCGCATGCTCCAGGATTAAGATGTAATACATCAAATTGTTTTTGATACATTACTTTTAATATATGCGAATGCCCGCAAATAAATATTTTTGGTTTTTCTGCTATTAAAATATCTTTTACTTCTCTTAAATAATTAGTTGGTTGTCCGCAAATATGCGTTATATACACTTTTACATTTTCACAATTAAACACTAAATTCTTTTTAAATTCTTTTCGCAATTCATTGCCATCTATATTCCCATAAACTGCTTGCAATGGTTTTAAAGTTTTTAGTTTATCAGTTAATTCCACATTACCAATATCACCAGCATGCCAAACTTCATCGGCTTCAGCTATGTGCTTTAATAACTTCTCATCCAAAAAGCTATGCGTATCAGATATGAGTAATATTTTACGCATTGACTCTTAAAGATTTATAATCATAATTTAAAAACAAGATATAACTTATTATCATAATTATACCAAAACTAAAAATTCCCAAACCAAAAGCAATAATTAAATGCTGCAAAATACCAAAACCTAATATGTATTTCTTTATTGGCTTTACCCACACTAACACAAGAAAACTTAATTGATAAATGAGAACTAAATAAGTAGATAAAGTACAAAACCATTGAGGTAATGAGGCCAACAGTGAATTTGAATATTCTGGAATTTGAAACACTGAATAAATTGCTGTTCCCTGTAACCAATCAATGTCATAGATTTTAAACCATGCTGCTAATATATATACTAAACAAACTTGAGTTTTAATTCCTACTAAAGAAATATTATGGAATGCTGTAAGTAATTGATTTAATATGGTATTTGAATGATTTTTTGTAGTTAAAAATACACTAAAAAACAACATTTGATTTAATAAATAATCTCCAGCAGTTAAGGTTTGAAATAAAAAATTATTAATATTCAAAATTACAATCCATAAAACAAACCTTGCAAATACGTTGGTTTTATTAAGCAATTCTAATATCGAAATAATTGCTACCACAATAATTAAAAATACAGCAAACAAAGTTGTATAATGATTTGATAGATAATATGAAGTATCAACTAAAAAATTAACTGACTTACTTTGATTATAAATAAACTTATTAGATGAAAATAATTCTTCAAACAAATATATATAAACGCCTACTTTGTAAAGTAAAAACAAAGCCATAGCATTTTTAAACCATTTTACTTCTTTAGGTTGGCCTTTAATATCAAATAAATATGAGGTTAGGTTATTCAAACTGTAAACTAATATTTTTAAATAAATAGGAATTTGTTGTACTTGGATTCCTTGATAAAATTAAAAAATC
>ERZ724520.501-NODE-501-length-21120-cov-5.272395_pt1 | contig 21120 bp, 14 predicted proteins | sample MGYA00376053_ERZ724520 | MGnify/ENA primary metagenome ERZ724520 (study PRJEB28724, sample SAMN07190886) | activated sludge metagenome | isolation source: activated sludge of sewage treatment plant in Hong Hong | place: USA: Christiansburg, Virginia | collected...
ACCTCAAAAAAGCACATTTTTTAAATAAAATCGAGAGAAGGCTCAAGAGAGTGAGATTTTGATGATGAGTGTTAGTGAGTGGGTTAAGCAGCAATGCCGAAAAATGGGGATAAACTACAATAAATCTGAAGGCGTGACTTTCAAATAAATTTGCGAAATGTTAAAAAAGAAAAAATTATTAGCTTCTGAAAATGTATAAAAATGATACTATTAATGAATTTTATTTATACTGTTAAATTTTTAATCTTGAAGAAAGAAGATTAATTTATATTTAAATTATTTGAATGTTACCTCATAGTTAACTAACTGCTATTCTCAAATTTTAGATAAGAAATAGACTATTTCTTTATTAATTAGACAGAAAAGTTACAAATTTAAAAATGAATTAAGACAAAACGAACACCATAGCGCATCTACCTTAGTAATAATATAGTGATGAAAGTTGTTCCTACGAGTGGCTATCTTGAAATAGTGAAAAAAACATTTTTTTTGAAGAAAATAAAAATTCTGTCCAAAAAGCGTAGAATTTTATGATGTTTCGAATATAGTAAGTTTATTAGCAGTACAGAAAAATAGGAATTGATTAAAAACGATCTAACGATGCCATTTTCAAATAGATTTCTGAGGCGTCACTAAAAAATGTAGGCTATTTTGAATCAAAAGATAGTTATTAGTATTTAAACAACTTTTGATGATGCCTTACATAAATAGGGTAAAAGTTGTAAATAAAACATACTTAAATCATTTTTTATTTGAATTATTTGCTGAATCACATTATCAGTTATCTATGTGGTTCGCAAGATATTTTATCTATTATTTTAGGTTTTTATATCTTAGAATTATAGCCTTCAGGAACTTGTTATTTCATCAGTTCTTAGCTGATGTTGCTTAAGAAATTATATTTAATGTCAGGTGCATTTTACCAGTACTTTCGATTGATTTCCTATGCTATATAAAAAGCTATTAATTTATTACTGTTATATAAACATATCTTAAATTCAATGAGCATTCCCGGAGGCGTCCAACCTACAGCACACACTGCCCATGATGCTGAACTTTTAGTCCTCTGTCATGTTGAGCTTAACAATAAACTCGGTCACAACCACACTTCCTACGAAATTGTTTCAGTTTCGAAGCAAGTCGTTGCTGGAACCAACACCTTCTTCCACCTTTTGGGACAACCTGGAAATCACAAATAGACTGTGACCATTCACGAACCTCTCGGAGGAGCTCCAACTGTTATTGAGGTTAGCCACGGACATCATGAGCACAAGCACGGACATGCTGCTCATCACGAACACCATTGAACACAAATGAGCTTGATTTCTATGATCCATTATCTGAAAATCTTTAAAATTGATTGTCTAAACGGTAGGATTGTACCTTGAGGATTTTGTAAAATAACGTTAAAAAAAATCTTCAGTTAACAAAAAACTATTGCTAAAAGGATAAGGTAAAAAAGTTATTGAAGAGAGTTGTAAAATTAAAGACCAGTATCGGCACGTTATCATAACTATTTTTCAGAAAAACCATAAAATTCTGTGGAATTATTGTCAGTTAAAATCCAAAATGTAATAAGAAAATATTAACGACTAATGATCAGATTTGACTAAGACCCTGATCGGAAATAAAAGATTCCCTTAAATTAGATAGACAAAATTAAAAAATATACAAAATCAATACTTCAAGTACGCCCATTTAATCAGGGTTTGTTTTTAAATTAAAGTTATTATCATTGAAGATATGTTACTTCAATGATCTTTGTCATAAAAAGTGGAGATACTTTATATGATTACAATTTTACTTTGATTGAAATTTCTATTGAATTCCTATACTAATAAAAAAATTATTAATCAGATTATTGGAAGTATAACATATTTTTATTTTTGAATGCTGCTCGGAGCCCCTGCCCCTAGTCAAGTCACAGCTGAAGATAAAGCCTACGTTGATACACTTCATGGTTAGATCAACACTCAAATTGGATAGCAGCACAACTCTTTTGAGGTTATTTCTGTTTCAAACCAAGTGGTTGCTGGAACCAACAAATTCTTGCACATTGTAGGAAAACCAGAAAATGAAAGGTACACAATTACTGTGCATATTCCTCCTCATCACACCGGGGATGCTCCTAGTGTTACTGAAGTTAGTCGAGGACATCATGAACTAAAAATTGGTCATTCTGAACATTCACTGCCAGTTGGTCACCCCGACAGCAAACATTGATACTGATATCTTTGATTCATTCTTTTACTACTTATATTTATGTTTATGTTACAATTGACTGGGCTATTGTTTGTACGAAAGGAGAAATAAATATTTAGATTTCAATTAGATTTCAATAAAATTTAGATGAAAGAGTTAGTAAGATGCCTTAAAAGAGAAGATGAATTGATAATGTATTTGAATTGAAAATACATTTTAGATGTTTAAAATGTAAAGCACAACATAGAATAAGTTGGTTCATAGCTTACCTTAGTTGTTAGTATCACCGATATTCAAATTCCTAAATAAATAAACTTGATAATCTATTTATAACTGATTGGATCAACCCCTTGATCAGAAATAAACAATTCCTCCATTAAATTAAAAAGAAAAGATTTTAATAAATAAACAATGCAATAAGAAAAATACGTGCACCAGATCTCAGTACATCCTCCGAAGATCCATCCTAAGATAACGACCGTAGGCTACGGCAATCCCCGCTACAACACGATGTTAGTCTATAAGGGAGGTGTGCTGATCAGTGTGGGCAGCCATCTTCGTTGGGTGGATGTGAAACAGAATAAAATCCTTTATGACAAACAAATCGGATGTTGCCAAATCTTTCAAATAATTTAGAATTAGCATTACATTTTGGTGGTCAACTTTGATGGATTTATTTCTCTGCTCAATAGAGAGACCCTAGAAGTTGCCTATCAGTTCCAAGCCCCAGGAAAATAAATCAGGCATTCTTCATTATCAAAGAACTATCTTGCAATTTCTTGCTAACTGATGAACGGTACGGATGAGGCACTTCTTCTTTCCTACCTAATTTCTGATATATAGCACGGAATATTCGAACCAATTGCTAGCTTGCAAGGGCATTACTATTATCCATAGTTTTATGAGGATTCACTGACAGTTCTTGAATATAAAGATCCAAATCCGAAAGGCCGTAAGAGAAAATAAACTGTGATGAACCAAAAATTGCCAATAGTAAATCAAATAGTAAAGTTAAGCCTAGATTTTAAAGTAAAACATAAATACTCTATCGTCGGAGAAGGATAGGTTATTTGCGCAACTAGAAATAAAGGAGTTATCTATTACCTGCAAACAACTAAAAGGATCACCATCTTTGATGTAAGTAAAGAGATGGCTTATGAATTAGCACTCTCTACTAAGTCAATGCCCCATATCTTAGAAAATTACAAAGATGGCATAGTTTATCCTGCAGAAAGCAATAAATTAGTATATCTTCAATATGATTTCGACACTCATAAACTGAATCAATAGTTTATCGATATCAAATCTCTTGGAATCGGCGGGAATCTTTCTCTTAAATTTGCCTAAGATGGAATATACACTCTAAATGAAAATGGTTTTCATTTCTATTGCTACTAAGAGAAGAAAACGTTTACTCAATCTTTGTTTTCGATCACGAACTGCGGAATCGTTTTTAATTCAACAGGAGATTTATTCGCAGTGGCTGATTTCGGTGGCTCTTTTTTCATCTTTAACAGTTAAAACCAATCAGTACTACCCGATCCATTGTTTACCGTCTTCGTCGGCATTCCTATTAGAAGTATCGCTTGGTGTCCAACAACAAATAATATTATAGTGGGCTGCACTGATGGAGGACTCTACTGGTGGCAGTACGGCTTCCCAGAGGCTGCTCTTATCCGTCAAATCGACAATACCTACAATATTTTAAGGGCAGTTGGCCAGAAGATATACGCAGGAGCTTGTGATGGTCGAGTAACTATTTTTGACGCAAAAAGCATGACTGTTCTCGGCGAGTATCAAGCCCATCATCCTATTCATTATTAAACAGAGGAATAGAGATAAATGTTCGGATCTATGAAAAATTATGCTGAAATTTGGTCATTAACTATTCCCACTGAGAAAGAGGAGTTGATTATTGTGTCTAGCTGTTAGGATCAAACTGAAAAAGTATTTAAGGCCAATCTATAAACTCAAAAATACGAGATGACACATCACCTCAAAGGCCATGAGTTAGCAGTGACTTCTATTGACTGGAAGTTGATGAACGAAAAAATAGGTGAAATTTATGTAAGTTGTTCAGACGATAAAATTATTAGATTCAGAGACCCACAAAATCATTTCAAAGTGCTGTTTTAAGTCAAAACCACAACTATTAAATAGTGGCACACTCTCACCTATTTAGCCCTTGAGCCGAAAGGTCATCGGGTGGCGATTGGATCGCAAAATGGTTACTTGTTCATTTACGATATTGAGAAACGCGATTTGCTATTTGGTTAAAAAATTCATTTAGGTGGTATTGAAGGATTGGACTGGTCAGGTAACAAAATCTGCACTTGCTCTTCTGACTTATGTGTCAACATTCTGTAAGTTTGATAGTCAATATTCTTTATTAAAAATAAATTATCATCTTTATTTTATTCTTATGAGTCTCAGCACAATCTCATACGTCTCCAATTCTCTTAACAATTCGATCTCTAAGGAAGCTCACATCTTCCCAAAAGCGGATCGGTTCCTCAGATCGAAAAGAATGTAACCTCTCATCGATTCAGACAAACTGAAATCAAATACTCCCTCCCTTCAACACTTTAAAAAAAGACATGCGGATTCGGGTATGGAGAGAAAGCTAAGATGGCTTTGAACAGATGCTCGCCTCCTCCCGGTACATATGAGAGCAGTTCTTAATTCAATAATAAACCTATATTGCCCCGAACCCCAAGTTTTTCAAAGGGAAGAGATGCTATTCTATTCGGGTCGTATTTGAAACAGGCTCAAATTCTTTCTGCTAAAATTCCAAGCCCAAATAAATATTAGATTAGACTGCCTCGTAAAACCTTGGGGGGTAGGATTGGATAACGTTTGCTCACGGAGCCTGAATTAAAAGAAAGCAAACTGATACCTGGACCGGGGACCTATCAATTGAAAGGGACAGAAATGAGTAATAATTTATCTTATGTCCTTTCGACTTTCAAGTAAATAAAATTTTATTGTAGAAAACATTCGCCTCCGAGATATCATCAAGAAAGAACAATCGATGTCTGTAGATCAGATAGCAAGTCCCAGTTTTGTATATGTTTGGCTTATTTAGATGAAGTAATGGATCGATAGTTTGGAAGAAGTCGAGTTTCTAAATTTAAAAACGTTTCAGCAAGTCGTTTTGGTACAGCTAAGCGTCTAGGGTTAATCGATAAGTATAAACTTGAAGTTCCGGGGTTCAAATACGCAATATTTTCTGAATTTGGACAGGTAAAAAAGTGACTTGTTCTATCTCTATTCTATAAATAAATAAACAAATAAAGTATAGTAAAATCTGGGTTCAATATTAATCATAACTATTCTCTGGATTTGTTAAGTTTTTTAAATCTGTTATCGATCTCCATGTCCTTTTATTTGAGAATATACAGCTACTTCATACATTTTTGTAGGTTGACTAAGGGTTTGTTTCCTTGACTGTTAAAGCTTTAGCAAGGGTTACTGTTTTATTTTAAAGATTTGTTTTACATAGTTAGAAGCGTTGGTGTTTTATTTGATTAGAACTATGGTACCAGTGAATCATTGCAGAATGATATTTCTTTTTTAGGAATACTTTATTCTGAAAATTCTTAGATAAAATCGAGTTGATTTTTCAGTAATTTAGTGATTTTATTACTGAGGTTGCTATTAAATTTTTCAAGATCCTCTCCTTTATCATTTATTTCTGTCATGAAATACTCACAAATAATCGCTGCATTGAATCTAACTCACATAGGAATCGATGTACTTGGCGCTATTTACGTATTTTATGTTTTTTGTGATAAAATACTCGTTTATCTTTTTGGTGAGGATTTTCTTTTGCTACATCGAAATAGTATCAAGAGTGTGCACAATGGTGACTGCATCTTCTGAATAAGAGTTTAACTACCGTGGGTGAGCTGTATTTCTTCAAGAATTTTGAGATTGATATTTTTGAGTAATATTTTCCTCAATTTTAAAAACAGTTTAACACTTTTTCTATTATTTCTGCCTGATCTTAATAAAGTTAGTAGTAGTTTGGCTTCATCTTTCTCCGAATATTTTTTCCAACTATCGATAAAACCTGAAAATCGACGGTACAATTCAACATTACTTGAGTACTTTCGTAACTAAATTAATGTTTTAGTACGTGTGAGTCTACTATAAACACGTTTAGAGTGATATCCAGTGAAGATTTGACGTAATCAGTCAGGATATCAATCGCGTAGCAGACAAAGTTATAGAAGGGGAAGTTAATGAGAGTGATGCGTTGATCGGGAATATCTATTTCTTGGTGGAAGAAGCGTTCGAGCTCACTTAATTCTGTGGGACTTTTGATGATGAGGTTTGATTTAAGCATAAACGATACTTTAATGATAAAATATATATAATTTGATTCTAATATAAACGCATGAATTTCAATTTTCTTCCGCATCCACCTAATTCCGCATGGCTACCTCCTCTAGATCCTAACGATGAGGTAACATATCCAATATCTAGGAAACCTTGGAGCAGTAGGAAGCAATGATTGAGTAAGAATTTAAGAACATTTTGTCACAAGATCTAACTGGCGCCTTTGGGACTATGGAAATTCGAGAATAGTAGGAATAAGAGTAAGAAGAGTAGGAAGGTGACGATATGGACGAGTACACTGACTAGATTCAAATTCCGGTAAAAATGATGTAATAAAGGAAGGCGAGTAAGAGATATGAGAATGATGTTTTTGCCATTCTACTTTTGTATAATTTTAGCTGGGACAGTTTGAGGGTTCATTAGGGTATTTGTTGTTTTGTGTATAATTTTAAAGGAGCAGGCGGGTAAGTTTAAAGTGTATCGATTATATATTAATATCGTTAAGGAATGTCGTAAGAAGCTGTCGAGGACTATCGAGAACAACTGGATTATCTGCTTGACTTCAGTCGAATTAGTCACGAACATCGGGAGGGTGGAGTTATTGACTTCTCCATCAGCAAGGATAAGCTCAACCTCAGCTAGAAGGAACGAACGCGATAGGAAAGCTTCGAAGATATTCTTAAACAAATTAAATAGGCAAAAATTTAGCAGTCTGCTCTTAACAATTAATTAGGAACCCTCAAACGACGAACTTATGAAGCTTTTCTCGGACCCTTTCAAGAATAGTTTTCGTAACTAAATCACGAAAATGTAGCTCTTAGAGATGAGTTAAACCAATATCGACGCAAGGTTAAGGAAGATAAGAGTGAGAGAATATCTAACCGTTCTTCTATAAAAGTTCGGAGCTCGATTAATAGCACCTATGGTGACGAAAACAAAAAGACCAATGCTAAACCTGGACGCAAGGCAGCCAGTCCTAACATGCTCTTGAAGCGAAAATAAGCCAAAATAACTGAGAGTACCAGCAATTTAGGTTGCAGCCAGGTTGTTTCTCCACGGGTCCACCGACGACGTGAGAGTCAACTGACTTAGCGTAAGAATGAGGAAAATAGCAACTTTAACTCTGTGGGTATATCAGTGAATGCTAGCTATTATGAGTAGAAAGCTTCTTAGTTCAATATGAAGGAGAGCGTAAGTAAGGGCCATTTACGAAACGATTCTTTTGAGCAAAAGAACGTATTTGTGTAGATTTTGGGAAAGATGCTGGTGTAATAGCGGATCAGGGATGAAGATAAATATTGTGAGTTGTATTTGGAGATGGGTTAGAAGAAAATATAAAATCGGACTAAAGCCGATGTGGTGTATATAAATTAACTCGAATAAGAGATCAAAATTTCTAATGAAAAGCTGCAAATGATAAGTCTGATAATGAAACGCTTTCAAAGCGAGATAGAGGGGATGAATGTGAATTTGAAGAGTGTGGACGAGGAGTTTAAGCGATTGTGGGCTGTGAAGGGACGTTTTTTGTAGATGGAGAAACGATGTGTGGAGTAGCATGGACTGCGTCGTGAAGTGAGCCAGAAGGAGGAGCTTCTGGGTCGGAAGAAGGAAAATTTAGTTAATTAGACACATGAATAAAAAGCGATCGTTTCCGTGTAGACTTTAATAAAATTAATAACAAATAATCCAAATAAAGTCTTTGCCAACAAATCTTCTAATCTTTATTGTTCCTACTACAGGGAAGTGCGGTAGTTGTTCAAGGTAAACAAGGACGAGCAGAATCGCAAACAGTTGAAAATGACAAAGGTGCGTGAGATGATTGACAATATCCGTTAGGGTCGTAAGAAATTTAATGAGTTGATAGCGATATATGAGGGGAGGATAGCTAAGTTGGAGGAAAAGATAGGACGCGTGCGGGGAGAGCAGGCACTGCGAGGTGATAGGGTATAGCGGAGCGGGGGATCGGGGCGTAAGTGAGAGTATGTATGATATAAATGTTTTGCATGATGAAGTGTGGGAATATATTTTAATTTAATAAAAATATTACATATTTAAGCAGCCACATGTCAAAGACAGTCGCCAAACCGCAAAAGGTTACCGTTGAGGAAGACCAGTCCGCAGTCAAAAGCTTTGAGACCGCCCCTAAGCTCTTCTCCAGATGGTCCTACGATGACATCAAAGTAAACCATTCCACCAACTCAGATCGAAGACCCCTGCTTCATTGATTACATCGCCGCCAAGTCAGTCAAAGCCCAAGTCTTCGTACCCCACACTGCCGGCAGATACCAAGCCAAAAAGTTCAGAAAAGCCCTCTGCCCCATTGTTGAAAGACTCGTAGGATCCCTCCAGTTCCACGGCAGAAACACTGGTAAAAAGGCAAAAGCCATCAGAATTGTCCGCCACACATTCGAGATCATCAATCTCTTGACCGGCAAAAACCCACTGTAAGTGTTTGTCGCTGCCTTGTTGATGGGTGGACCTCGTGAGGATTCTACCAGAATCGGAGCCGGCGGTGTTGTGCGTAAGCAAGCCGTTGACGTTTCTCCTTTGAGAAGAATCAATCAGGCTATTTACTTGATCACCCAGGGTGCTCGTGAGCATTCTTTCAAGTCAAACAAGACCATTGCTGAGTGTCTTGCTGACGAGATCATTAACGTCGAAAAAGGCAACATCCAATCCAGTTATGCCCTTAAAAAGAAGGAATAAATCGAGAAAGTCGCTAAAACTAACAGGTGATAGTTGTATGACTAATTTAATCCCTATTCAAAATTATATATATCTCGTGTTAAATAGAGCTATCGTCAATTACAACATATATTTCATAGTAAGTTTGGGGCATGTCGGGTCTTTACGAAGTTTAACGCATCATTGGCAAAAGGATTCGCGAAGGAAGTAACTATTTCTTTATTTAGAAAATGTAGAGTATAAAGTTAAATGGAAAGGCTATGATGCCAGCCAGAGTACCTGGGAACCTATTAAAAACCTCAAGACTGTTGACAATATGATAACTGAGTTCGAGGAAAGAAATAGAGATAAACTACCACAACCAAGCAGAATCGATAATTAAAATAAAAACTCGAAATTTGGGTCTGTTCTTTCTAAGAAAACTTAAAGTAAATCACAGAGTCAAAAGCTGGTTAGCTTTAAATCGCAGGATGTAAAGAATGAGAAACGAATACCAAATCGCGAAAATGGAAGGATCAAACCCAGTGAAGAGCTGAAGCAACCATCTCGGAGAGTTACTTCTAAAATTGATTCTTAGGAGGGACGAATGGAAGAATAAAATAGTGAAAACGATGGCTAAAACGGAATAGACTACCAGAAAGTGTAAATGTAGGATTAAAATGGACTGAGCGAATAAAAAGAAGAAGGACTTCCAAATTTTAACCTTGATCGCATTGCCTCTAAGATTCTGACAGTTGTCTAGGAGAAGAGAAAAAAGGTAAAAGTAGTCGGAGTGTTGAATAGGCAATTGGGGCGTTTGTACTTGGTGCAAGATGCTGAAGGAAATGAAGAGTATCAATCACGAGAGTATGTGATGCGTAACTTGTCCCGATAGTTGATTGATTACTACTAAAGCCAAATAAAATTTGTACCTCGAGTTTAGTGATTCTGTGTTGCTGATTATTATTATTTGTGATTTATTGAGATAGTAATGAAGGTGTTAGTGGGTATAAAACGGGTTATTGATTATTCCGCTCAAAAGGTTGCTAGCGTTCCATTTAGATCAAAGTCAAAAATAATGTGGTCGATCTTGCCAATACAAGGATGTATATCAACCCATTCTGTGAGATAGCAGTTCAGGAAGCAGCCAACCTGAAAGCAGCTAAACACGTGAAGGAGATTATAGTGGTGAGCATCGGTCCGAAAAAGTAAGGTTGGGCTTACCTAGTGAGAAAAAAATATTATGGACCCCGCTTGCTTTGGGTGCTGATCGAGGGATTTATATCAATACAACACTAAGACACGATACTGAATTGCAGCCTTTGACAGTGGCTCAGGTTTTGAAATATTTGGTGGAGCGAGAGAAGATCGATTTGGTACTATTGGGCAAACAGTGTAAAATTAGTTCGATTTAGCTGTTGACGATGACTGCAACCAAACTGGTCAAATTTTGGCGGGACTGTTGGATTGGCCTCAGGCGACTTTCGCATCAAAGATTGAGGTGAAAGATGGAGCTATTGACGTGACAAGGGAGGTAGATACTGGATTGCAAACAATAAGATTTAAGCCTCCAGGAGTGATAACATGCGATTTGAGATTGAATACTCCAAAAATTGCATCAGTTCCTGCAATGATGAAGGCAAAGAAGGCGACGATCGAGTAAATTGAGTTGGATTCTTTGAAATTATAGAAGTCAAAGGTCGAAGTAGTGTAGGTGAGCGAGCCTGCAGCGAAAAAAGGAGGAGTGATGGTAAAAGATGTAGACGAGTTGATCAGTAAATTACAAAAGTAGGCAAAGGTGATTTGAGGAAGATGTTATTATAATGGATTGTAATCGTTAAATATGAATAACCAGTTTATGCTTCAAAACTTTATTTAGAACGGGAACGGGATGCAGGCGAGTGAACCTCAGCCAAAGAAAAAGAGTAATAAGATGAATGCACACGAATTGGAAATGCATATCGGTACTGTGTTCAACTAAGTTTGCCGAATGTTATAGGAGAGTGATGCTAGTATTGCTCTGCCGGAAGAAGTATCCAAAGCAAGTGAGAAAATTAGCCTTTTTAAAGAGATTGTTAGCGAGCTATTGCAAGGGGGACGCAAAGGAGGAGAGGCTGTAAATGAAAGCAATGCCATTATTTGCGCAGATTGCCAAAATTATGAAAATAGTCTTCAGAAACTTGAACAATAGGTTCGGCAACACATTAGAGTACCGATTGTAATATAAAGTTAGAGCAGCAGCTGAAATTATTTCAGGATACTCAATAAGAAAAATTGTAATAACAGAAAAAGGAGAAAAAATAATTCTAAAGAAAAATTTAGAACTTGAGAAAACAACTATAAGTAAATGATATGTAATGAAGGAAAGTAAAGGTAATGGTGCGGTTGCGACTGAGAAACTTGCGAAGTTATAAGGATAAAATGAGCAATTGCGGAAAGATCTAAGATAGGCAAAACGGAGTGGAAGCATTCATCAAGAAGGAATGAGTACCAAAAGGTAGAGTCACAAACAGAGCGCATTTGCTTACGAAAGTAAGGAAAATAAGATTGACTGGGTTCACCGTAACGTCAGTGTGAAGAAGGAAAGAGTAGAAAAAGAAGAAAAAGGGGATAAAGAACGGCGATCAATCGAGCGTCGAGGCGAGAGTGGTGAGAAGAATTGGAGAATGTCATCAAATGCTCGATCGAGCAAGATGATATCGGTTATGAATGACAAATTGGTACAATAAAAAACTAAGGAAGAGCGTCGGAAAGTTATCCAATCGAAATTCGATTACCGCCGATGACTAATGCAATGATATTTTTTATGGCTGATGAGTTAACTTTTGTCTTTAAAATGCAACTAAGATTACAATAAAATTTGAATTCAAATCTAATTTGTCTGATCGGCATAATTATTAAATAATAGATAAATGTCTGTTGAAAAAAAGTGTTAGAAAAGTTCTGAGAAGATCACACAGGCAACAAATAAAGAAGACCCCTTCACGAAGCGGATAGAACGGCACTAGAGATCTAAAGTAACTTAGTTTTTGAATCTATTTTATTCCTTCGCGGTTGGTATGTTGTGTGCCGTTTTATTCAAAAAGAATGTAGCTCTGTCAAAATCACTTGGAGTTTTAGTAGGGATAGTGTCATATCTCTACAATCGTAATGCATCAAGGTGTTCCTGATATCAGTTTTAATTTTTATATTAGTAATATCTTAGATTATATCAACTAAATATGATGAAATATTCTAGAATTTTTAAGATGTTAATTCTTTACTGTTTTGTGTTAATTATTGTAAAAAGGTAATAGATGTGTAACTGCAATATAAATCAATAAGGTGCTATATAACTTAATTATAATGATAGCTTTTGCTTTATTTTATCTCCAATTACAGAACAAACTAACGGGTCATTCTGTCCTTTTTGATACCGATAGAGATTCATCAATTTTTTAAGGTAGTTTAGTCTGCTTTGGTTGATTCTCGATGAAAAATCAGAAGTCATATAGGTCTGAAATTAATAATAATGATGAGGGAGAAGACAGTTTCTCATTTATAAAAAAATATCTTCACTGATTAGCTTCATATTTCCGCATATATCCCAAAATTTTTGGCGAATTTAAAAATATTTCTTTTTACCTTTTTCACTTGTTACATCGAGTTGTACTCCCTTAGCATTATAGTAATTTATGATATTTTCGTAATTTGCAAGAGCTGTTTTTGCCTTTTAGTAGCTCCACCCTCTCATTTAGATCGGTTAAGTTGGTCTAATTAATTATATACCCTAAAATTTGTTAATACTCTACCAACCTGACTCCATAAAAAAGTCTAAGGAAAGGTTATTCATGAGCTATTATGTATAGAGTTGAAGTTTAGACTTTGCTTCCAATAATTTTTGACACATTTCGCTTAAAAAACTAATTCCTTTTTTGAAATTAATGAAAAGTTAAGCAAACTCGTTTGCTACAGCTTGACTAGTATTGGGATTATTTACGATTAAATTAAAATTTGGATAAATTGATATTCTTTTTCTGATTTCCCGTAAGAAGAGCGGAAGCCTAATTTATTATTAATATTTATGATTCATTTATAGTCGCTAAATGTTTTCTATGACTTGAGATTAAGCAAGAATGCTATTTTTTATTGAAAATTTCTTATCTCCAAACTAAATAGTTTTAAAAGATGTAGCATTACCAAAGATGTGGCCTTTGACGTTAACAGTTGATGTTTCCGGCTGAAAAGCACCATTTGAACTATTGTAATTTTGAACATAAATTGAAGGTGATGAGGAAACTGAAGAAAAATCATTCGCCATAAATATACTCTATTCTACTTGTTGAGCAGTTTTTTAAATATTAGTAATGGGCGTTGGGGAAATTTATATTTTGTGGTCTGAAAGTTATCTTAGCGGAGATAATTTGATTTCTTGAGGGATTTATCCAACCGAATGCACTTTGGGACCAGTTTTTTTAGTAAAATTAGGAGATTAATTTGATTACAGACTGATATGTCTTGCGATTTCGAATGCTCTAGGTTTTACCTGTTAAACCTGTGTTGGTGTATTTATTTCATTAACTTTTAACTACCTTGGTTTTTATATTTTGATTTAAATTCTATTACTTTTAACCGGCTATCTAACAATTGGTTATGATATTTTCGACTAAAACTATCCTGAGAATCGATTTGACGGCTATACTGTTTTTAATTGAGTCAATTAATTCTGTTTTTCCTCTGATTCATCTTTAAAAAGTTACGATTGAAGTATATTGTTAATTTAGACACTTTCTCTTGAATATTCATCATCAGCATAATCAATTGCAGAAAATCTGTTTTCGATATTAGAAAAACTCATTGCATCTTCGTTTCTTTTTGGTCGAACAGGAGATGTAACTTAGATTACATTAGATTTGGTATGCATTACTGCTGCTGGATAAGAAAGTGTATCATCGAGGATGTCCGGAGGTAATATTCCTTCAAATGTTTTTACTTCCTTCTTTTTATCAAAAATTTTTAGTCGTTTTCTTTCCACTGAGGGCGTCCTGGATCTAATCGACTGATCTTATATGATAGGAGCTAGATTTCCACTTTCTCTAAAAGCTTCTCCTCCACAGAATGGAATTGATCCTGGCGACTTAGTTTTAAAAATTTAATCAAAAATACTTAAAAGGTTATCTTCTGTTTTGCTGGACTAGATTCTATTAGCGATTGATCCTTCAAGCCGTTTGTTACGATCAAATATGTCTTTACGTTTTTTTCTGTTTTATTCAAGTGGAGGTTCAATAATATTGAGGACTAATGAATCCTCTTGAGACTGTCTCGCAAGTTGGCGAATCACCATCATTTTTTTCTCCTATTCGATCTTGAAAGAAAGTGATACTTCATCGCTTGAAAGATCAAATAGATCCTCATCTTTTTTCGGTTTTTATTCGCTACTATTTATTTAAAAATCGTTGTTTCCTTCAGCAATTACAAGAGACTAAGTACTGCTCGCTTCATTCATAATCGACATTATTATAATATAAAGAGTAGAATGACTATTATTCAAATAGTTTAGAGCGAGTGTGTTTAAAGATAGAAAATGTCAGAATTATAATAAGAGTATAAAGTTGTTAGGAGATAAAATTATATTAATATTGTCGTTATAGATTGAAAAATGAATAGATCAAGTACCAGTCCATACCGTGCTACAGGCCAGCCTATCTCCCGACCTATCCCTTCAAGCACCACTCCAGAATCACTCTAACTCCTTATCCGCTCCTTGGAACGTGAGAACAATAGTTTGGTTGAGGAGGTGAATATCCTAAAAGCTAAAGGAAAAAAGGTGAACGAGTTATAAGAAAAGACTGAATTGATTGTTAAGCACAATGATCAGTTGCTGAGGTAAAACGAAAGATTGGCTAAATTGATAAATCAGAAGAAGAATGAAGTCTAAGTATGGAAAAGCAAATTCGAAAGCTTAACAGTTACTAAGTCAGCTTCTAGTGATTTGGAAAATAGAAAGCTTATTAATGAGATTTAGAAGCTAAAGGAAGAGATTACTGATATGGAACACATGAAAAATATGCAAATTAGTGAATTGAAGAATCAAAATCATTTGGAGATTCAGAACCTCAAACGTCACCATCTAAACAACAATGAGAAATATGAATTAGAAATTAGAAAGCTTAAGGAATATTGTGAGAAAAAAGAATATGAAATTAGTGATATTAACATGAAATTGGTTAGACTTAGCAAAGAAACTGATTTTGAGATTGGAAAACTTCGAGAAGAAAAAGATAGACTGAGAGGAGATTTGATTTATTAGGAATCAGAACATAAAAAGGAAATCGATTCACTTAAATCCAAGTTTTAATATAACTTCCACTCTGAAATTGAGAATCTTAAAAAGCAACATCTGAATCAGGTCGAAGCTTTGGATTACTAAAATACTAAGTTAAAGGAAGTAATCAATTCTAAGAACATGGAAATTGAACAGATTCTTGCTAAAAACTTAAAGGTGAAGAATAATTATGAAGATTCAATTGAGTTGCTTAAAAAGGAAAATGAAGATTTGAAGGATAAAATCTTTGAAACTGAGAGAATTGCTGACATTGAATTAAGCAATCTTCGGGACAAATTAGAAGGTATCAAAGAATCTGAATTGTCTTTGTTAAAAAATGCTCACAATAATCAGCTCTAGTTGTTACATCGATAGATTCAAAAACTTCAAGAGATCATTGAGAGTAGAAATGCTGAGCTCGAGACTTTGGCAAAATAAAAAACTCAAATCAGACAAGCTTTAGAAGCAGAAATTGTTAGAGCTCAAGCTCAACTCGAAGCTCAAATCAATTAAAACAAAGATCAAGCCGTACAATTTGAAAAAGATCTTAATCTATGCGATTTGGACCTCAAGAGCAAAAATGAAGAAATGAAAACGATCTAAACTTATCTTCAAAACCAGGTTAATACTCTCAAAACATAAAATAATAAACTAACAGAACTATTGGAAAGAAAAACTGAAAGTTTGGAAAAAGAGATCAATGCTCATTATGCTACCAAGAGAGGCTTAGAAGTTGAAGTACAAACATTGAAAGATAAACTTGTGACCTCTAAAGATTAGATTTAGAGATAATCTAAAAAATCTGGCTCAGTAAATATTTGTTTATTTAGTAAATTGAAGATATAAAGAAGATTAACGAGCTGAAGACTAAACAATTTGAAAGTAAAATTGTTGGTTTAGAAGAGGAGAATGCTGAAAAGGATAACCTTATCAGTGAACTGAGAGAAACTATTCGTCTTAAAGAAACAGAGATAAAGGCAAGTAATGAAAAAATATCTCATCTCTAAAAAACAGAAAGAGATTTGAGGAGAGATGCTAAGGAGAGTCTCACTAGATGGCAAGCTAAAGAGGACGAATATAATGCCTTAGTGAAATCTCAAACAGAGAGTCAAGAAAAAGCTAGAAAGCGTGAAATTGAAGAATTAAAGAACATCCACGATAATAAATCTAACAGCTATAAGCATCAAATTCGTTAACTTGAACGTCATATTGAAGACAAAAACAATGTTATCAACAATTTGAAGACTCAATACGAAAATTTAGTCAACAAGTTTGAATAAATATTTGCTCAAAGAGCCAGTCAAAAGAACCTTGATATCAAGATTCCAGGCTGGATTCCAGACACAATCGCTACTAAAAATCTTTTCGATGTTTTCCTTAAAAATAAAGTCCTTTAATATTGCTCATGATTTTGATTTCTCGATATTCTATCCATATTTATATTAATAGTTATTATCATAAACTAAACTATGCTTTTTTGTTGTTGCTTTAATAAAAAATAGGCATTGGACGAAAGCCAAACGAATGGTTTAAAGGAAGAGTTGATAAACAAATAAAAAAAATTGTAAGCCTAAATCACTGTTTCAAAAATTTAGATGGAAAAGTAGTCTGTGCCACATGTTGTGTAACCAATCAAATAGCCCGTATTTGTTAATCAAAACTTGTAAAAAATGAAGGTAATGGAGAGTTGTAGTTAATTTAAGGTTCAAGTTGATTTGAATTAAGTTTAGGAAAATGAGCCAAAAAATGTGACTAGGAGTTTACACAAGATAATGAGCAATGATGAAACTTAAAAGATAAAAAAACAGAGTGATTTATGGTTTTAATCTGGAAACAAAATACTGTATTACGTAAACCAGAAAGATTAGGAAATGGTCTTTTTATACAAAGTGATTAAACGTAAGGAATAAACACATTTGATTAACTATATCTTACAACCACATCGTTATTCTAATAAAATTAGAAGTAAGCCAATAGATTTGACTCTCTGCCTATTCCTGTCAACTCAGACTTTACCTAAGCTTAAAACTATGATATCAGGCATGATCACAGATCATCATATTAAGCCAGTATTTGGATTATTTGGAGTGTTTCAGAAATAATAAGAATAGAAGAAAACAAACAAAAACTTGTATGAAACAGAGTATGTACAAGATATAATAATAGTGGGAAACAATTGTTTGAGACTAGAACCTTTTGAAAGGATAATAATATCATTGGCCGCTTAGAAAGATTTTAAGTCGATATTGAGCCATTGTCAAAGGATAACCTAACATTTTTAAATGGAGGAAATGGCGAGAGTATCATTTATTTTTCCATCATTTATAACTCTTAGCTAAATCAATACTATCCTGAGCAAACTAACTCGTAAATTTTTGATATCTTAAAAACTTTAAAAAAGCATAAAGCATCTAGGGTATTTGATCGAATTATTTGAGGATGATAACTTTGAAGAAGTTATCATTGTAAGTTGTAATGAAGTCATATTTAAGGCTTAATAGAAATCAAACAAAGAGTTTGAGTTGAAATTGTAGTTAGCAATTGGTTTGTTGATGATAGAGGTAGATTACAACAATGTGAAGTTATTTGAAACTCTAATTTCTAGTTTTTTGATGGATAAAACAATTAGCGAGTATTTGAAGTTTATTCAATACCTACATAAAGAAAAGAGAGATTTTGTAAACAAATTGTAATAGTTAAAATTGTTTGATTCCTTGCAGTTATAAGAGATTCAAAAGAGCAGAAAGGTGTAATAGAAACAGTTGGGAAACAATTAGAGAAGCATAACAATTAAACATCGAAATAAAAAGAAATTAGGAGAGTTATTTAGAGAGTACCAAACAACGAAGACGCCGATTGAGCAATCTTAGAAAAAGAAGGAGTGGGATGATGATTTAAAAGAAAATGATATTCGTGCCACGATAATGTAAAAATAGAGCAAGAAAGTCTAAAGCAATTGCAATATATTTGAAGTGATTGACGATTCTTTCGTTGAAAAAACTAATCTGGACCTGCTACCGAATATGATTGAGATGGAGTTTCAGGAGGATGATTGATAATTTTAAAAATTTATTGCGTTTTATTGGATTAATTAGTTTATTTTATAGCATAAACACAATAAAAGTTAATAAATCAATTTTGAGAATCTCGTTTATCTTTTATTGCCACTCCATATTCCCGATAGCTCTCGTCCCAAAACTTTTTAAGATATTAAATTCGAACTGTTTCGTATTTAAGCTTCCTGCAGCATTTTTAAAGGATCATCCATTTTAAATGATGAAAGGTCGCTAAACATACTTTGATTAGCATTATTGATGCTGCATAAACTCCGATCGAAAGGAGAACTATACCTTTTTTTGTTTCTCTGGGCATGAAGAAATCAACATAAAGAAAGATAAATGCCAAAACAGCGTTGTAAAGAAGCCAATCGGCAATGAAAGAAACTTTTTCAATGAGATAGCCTTGAATTCTTTTGCCATTGTTTCCTTTCGTTCCCCAAGAAACGTTATCTACATTACAGAAGGCATATATGAGCATAACGTGTGAGTATGCTCCCTGATAGACTAAGTAGCTAATGCAATCTAAGAGTAGTTTAAAGACAAATTTGCAATGGGTGGGTAAGTGAATAACTGCGATAACGATATAACTGGCTACGTTGATACAGGTAATAATGAAGACTAGTGCGCTCTAAGAATTGCTAAATATATCTCCTAAACCATTACCCTTATCTATTTAAAGATAAACTCCAAGTACATTGTATATAACGAGGGCTAGTAATAGTATGGTATAAAAGGAAAAAATGTAAGATATAAAATGTGCATGTTTCGTCCATTCTGTACCGAATAGGCTCCAGGTTACGCTCAGAAGTATCATGAAAATGTAAATTAATGTCAGGATCTAGGCTGCGTATTGAATGACATAGCTTGATCCTGATTGAACGATAGTTGTATAGAGGGCGAATAGATAGAAAGCTGGGATGAGGTAACCATTGAGAAATGAAAGTAACGCTAGGAACATGGAAAAAGTTAATAAAATATATTTTCTCATAAAGTTATGGCTTGACTCCATAGCATTGTAGTAATAATTCCTGAAAACGTAGAGGAAGGCAAAATAGCTAGAGTTGATCCATCTTCTTCGCTGGATCATGAGCTGTTAATGCGATTTCATGGGATCTGTGTAGGCGATGGCATCGGGAACATATTGTAAGAAATATTTTCTGTCTTGCTGACAATAAATTCCCAAACTAAGGATTCTGTCTTAGGCGAGATACATATTGGCTTCCTTATAATCCCTTTCAACGTGAGTTGGGTCCAATATCATTTTGAAGTATTTGCGTTCTAAAAGATTTTGCTCAAATTTTTATCCATGAATGAGCGCTTAATATCTATACCCTGACCATGCACCAGGTAGCACATGGAGGAAACCGAGAGTACTTTCGAAGCCTTTATCGATAAAATGGGAAATTATGTATTAAAATTATTGTGCTTTTTCTACAGAAAAGAAGCAATTAGTAATAGCATTACTGCTTTCCTATTCCTCCCCTTCTTCAGATTGAAAATTTGCATCAACGCACATAAAACCAGTAACTCCACCTACGTTTTCATCTGTGAAAGCTTATAGATATTTGAGGATTCCCAGTTCAGACGGTTTAGTTCCAACGTCGAGTAGGATACAGATTTCTGGATTGAACTGTCGACAGAATCCTTAGAAAAACCACAAATGTGATGATAATTTAGTACCGTTAGTGTGTTTAAAGCAACTGATGATTTTTAGTTTATGCTAATCTTCAGGATTAGGGCTCCAGAGGTTTTGATAGATGAAAGAGAGATTTTTTTCGATTGAGGGTGGGAAATCGCTGTTATTTTTAACAAAATCAGTCATTCTTTTTCTTTAAAAATTTTCCATTTCGTCCAGAATTATGTTAACTCTTTAGTCAAGGTAGCATTTCTCTTTCCCCTAACGTTTGTCGAGCTATCTATAGAACTCAATCATTGAATGTTACCGTTTTACATATGTTCTTCTCACTCGATCCTGCACCAATTTCAAAATACCGTCTTGAATCAGAACCACTGCGATATCGTCCTAAGTAACTCCGTTTTCTCTAAGAGGAGCCAGATTAGAGTATATTCCCTCAAGAGTCGTTTGGATAGCGTGCCGACTTTAGTTGTACATGCAGATGCAGATGAGTACTTTCACGCCCTTGAAGTAGTAACCACCTTCTTTTTTACGTTTGGATAGCTTACCCAAATAGTGGATGAGTCCATCAAATGATTAAAAGTTACTTATTTCATTCTTTTATGGGGTGTCGTCATGGATGATCTTGGTACAGTTTGAAGCTGCTATGCGAGGAAGATACTTGCTAAGTGGTGATCTTCCATCAGCGACTATGAGTCCTTTGTAAAATCGGGGGCAGCAGAAGATGTTGATCGGTAAGAATGATTGATTTTGTTATGTAGTCATCTTCGATATATTATATGATGAAGAAAATCAGCCTAGCTTTTTTAATACATTTTTGAAGGAGAAAGCATGCATTTGGTGTTATATTGTTTTAAGAATATTCCTTACCAATTCGTATCGATTTGATAGAATTATTTATCAAATGAATAGCA
>ERZ724520.505-NODE-505-length-20975-cov-5.795554_pt1 | contig 20975 bp, 13 predicted proteins | sample MGYA00376053_ERZ724520 | MGnify/ENA primary metagenome ERZ724520 (study PRJEB28724, sample SAMN07190886) | activated sludge metagenome | isolation source: activated sludge of sewage treatment plant in Hong Hong | place: USA: Christiansburg, Virginia | collected...
AACCCCAACCCCTAATATATATACTAATCCCAATTTAAGTATATGTTGGTGATGATATCATCAGGAGTCAAAATCGGCTGGTTTGTTGTTGGTTCCTATTTTGTAGGTGACACTAGTTTCCATGTTTTAAGCTTTGATGTTTTTCCTTTCCTTGATGGTTTTAGTGAGTGTATTTTCGAATTAATTTTTTTTGCTCATAGTCTCTTCGTATTTGAGGTAGTTGATCATGTAATCGACGATGTTGGATGGGTTTTCGTTGATGATTTTGATCATCATTCTGCTGAGGACGGGGTTGATGTATGAGTTAATATATTATAATTATTCGCCGACTTCGTCTTTGGCTGTTTGCTATTGGGATCGAACGATGCTTTGCATGAATTATTTATCGCTAATTTTTAGGGTTTATTTTTTTCTGAGGGTTGGAGAAACTGAGGAATTATTATTCATTAACTTACGATAAATATGCGAATACACAAATTTATTAGCAAGGTTATAAACGAAACATTAAGTTTAATCAAGAGATATAAATCATTAAAAAATATTATTATCAGTAAAAATAATCGAGGCATTCCCTCAGAATATAGACGATCCACTCCAATTCTGGTCGGTGTTAAGGATTATGATGCAAACACTTCACTATAATGGACTATATCAAAGGAAAAACCACAGACTATCCATAAATTGCGTTGTTCTATGAGCAGTGGTACCAATAGTTGTTGAAAGAGGAGCTTTCCACAAATTTTTGCTTAATTTAATGAGATTGAATATAGTATGGAAATTTACCAATAAAAAATTCGTACATGATGACTCCAAGTGAAAATACGTCATTTTTATGATTGTAGGCTTAAGGTAAGAAAAGATTTTAAGGAGCACTATAGGGCATTGTGAATCCAGGCTGATGATCTTGATAGTGAAAATTTTACTTTTGAGATCTGGATGGAAAGACTATCCAAAATCTATGAGTTTGATGTTTAATTTTTTGTAAGTCATGATGTTTTTTGGTTTTAGATCGAGGTGAACAATTTTGTAGACTTTAAGGTATCGGAGGCTCTGAGCAATCATGATACTCAAGTAAATTTTTGTTTGCATGGAAAGAGACTCTTTATTGTTAATGCAGTATTTCGCAAGGTCAGGATAGTCAACATAGTCTAGAAGTAGTTAGTTTTCCTTTACATCTGCTTTTTCAGCAAGGATATAGTATTTGCAAAGGAACATTGAGACTCCATTTTTTATTTTGGTGAGAATGAATTTTTAATGAGCGATTCTGCTTCTTTCGCCGTCGACTAGGTGATCATTGGTTTATCTTTTGATGATGAGGTATTTTTTGTGAGGTGGGGTATCGTAGACCTGTTGATTGACTTCAACCATGCCAATGCAATAGGAATGCACGTACCAGTACTAAACTTCTGTGACGTAAATGTTGGCGAAGCCTCCACTGTTGACTTTTTTCATGTTGGAGGTGGATAGATTTTTGCTGGTTTTTATGTAGTTGAGGATATAGTAGCTTTAGTTGGGGTTTTTTGATTTTTGGTACATCGGCAGTTCTATTTTTTATTTAATTTTTTATCTCTAGGTGCTGTTGATTGCGAAAAAGGTGGAATCTTCTAGATTGTTGAGGAGGTCAGTGAGGTCGAAGTACAGGGATGAGGCTAAGAACTCGGATATTGAGGGGATAACATTTTGTTTTACACTTTGTATGGACTGATTTTATTTTAGTATGGATTCGATGAGGCTATTTTATTCATTTGTATTTTCTGATTCCAAGCAAATAAGAATATTCAGTCTTTTGAGATTTTCGTAATGCTTACCGACATTTTTATAGTCATTTCTGTTGGTTGTTGGATGGTATATGGTGACATCGTTACTGGCTGAGATGATCATTTCTATTGGTTTTTGAAGTTTTTTGACAGATTCTGCGAAATTTTTAATGAGTGGCTCGATGATTTTAAAAATGTGATTAGAATCAATCTCTTGTTACAGTATATAAACAGGGGATTTGAATTTGACTGTTCCTGTGATTGGATCGATGATTAGTTGTGATTAGCTCATAAGATTTTGGTAGAGGCGATTGGTGAGACATTTACCAATGAGTTTTATGCGTTCTTTACCCTATACGCGAACGTATTAGTTATTGCGGTTGAGAAGTTTTATTGAAAGTTATAGCCTTGATGCTTTTGTATTGAACTACATGATGAAAATGCCGGCTATGTGTTTGAAAATTTTATCAATATGGATGGTTAGAATAAGTATATTTTGTTTATAAGTGGTGATAGAGCCTGAGTTACAAATAATTTCTATTTTTTTGAGGAATAGTTCACGAGTTTATTAAAGGTTTGGGATATTTCTTTTATTAATTTGTTAATGAATAGTTTTCCAACTGCTGAAAGAAGGTTTAACGTTCCGAAGATAGTTATTTGTTTCTTCGATTAAAAAACTCATTTGCAATATTATATTTCAATTATATATAATAAAAATGAAGGCTAACTCTGACCTCAAATCACAATTTCTAACCTCTTTTGTTAAGTAAGTAGTTCTGATTAAATTTTATGGTAGGACGTTTTTTTTGTAGATAGCGGATTTTATTCATTTAAGTTTTTTGGGGATTAAACCTCACTTAACTTCTTATACTGCTACCTTTTTTGTAATATTTATGATATTACTGCCTTTTATGTGTAGTTTAGAGGATAAAAAATGGAAAGGTTTTATTACTTTAAGTGGAACTTTTATTAACCATTCGGATATTTTTATTTGAAAAATGATTGAATCTCATTGTTGGATCCAGTAATAGATTAGTGTTATCCATAAAATTGCTTAAAATATAATATATTTATGATTTACATCTGAGCTATTTTCGGGAATGATCAAGATATTTAACATTATTAATTGCTCTAATCTTTTTTTTGTTATTTTTCGGCGTTGCTCTCCTTATTTTTCAATTAATTGGATTGTTTATGTATTAAAAAATTATCATTTATTTTCAAATTAAAAAAAAAATAACATTTCTTGAGTATTTTTGTTAATAATTTTTCTCCTTTTAAGCAGAATGTTAATCTTTTTCAGTATCGTTGTAAGTTCAATTCGAAATGCAATCGTTTAGATTTAAATGAGATGAATCTTTATTTATGATAATCCTCTATTAATCATAATTGCTAAAATCACAACAAAATGTAAAAATCTGTATGATAATTAGAAATATAACTTAAATAAGATGAAGGATTTTGCATTATCAAAGATTTCTAGTTTATTAATTTTGGGTATTATTTTCTTTTTTTTAAAAAATAAAATGTCCTAACTGTCATATTGACTGAAGTTGATTTATTGAATTGATTTGTAGTCGGCTTTATTAATTAATTTATATCATAACTTATGTTGAGGAATATCGTCAAGAGAGTAGCTCTCTTCTCAACTGAAGTCCAAAAGAGCAGCAGCAAGTCTGCTCCATCCGCTTCGAGTCTCACCCAATACAAAGACGGACAGTTGGTGAATCGAACATCTATAACTCTCAAGAAGCAGGAAGATATCGAGTCTTATGTCGTCAAGACGGTTCAAAATTATTTCAGAACCACGTACAAGAATGGTATGTTTTGGATCATCAAGGTGTAAGCAAGGCTAGTGCTCTCAGCGAACATGGACTCGATTCCCTTGATGCTATTGAAATCGCAATGCAAATTGAAGAAGATTTGGGTTATACTATTTCAGCTGAAACTCTCCCTTCTTTCACTAAGGTTAACCACTACATTACCTACATCGCACACGTCGAAGCCTTCAAGAAGGACAATAACAAAGCTCCCATTGCCTGATTCATTTAACATTCGAACTTGTTCAATAACTTATATCATTAGCAATAACGGGTTAACTCGAGCAGGGATGAGATAGGGTAAGAGATAAGTGTATTTTAAATAAAGTCGAATCATTTCTTTTTGTTGGCGGTTTTGTTGGGCTTGGCTCTGAGGAGGGTAGCGAGTTTTCTTCTGAGGACGAGGACTTTGTATCTTTCGAAATCAGTCAAGCTCTCTTTTCTGGCTTGTTTGGCGTATGCTTTTCCCAAAGAGCTATCGGCGAATTTTTGGGCAACCTTTTCGTTTTTAAGAATGGTTTTGACTTTTTGGGTTTTGGCACCTCTGAGGATCTTGGCGCTGAATTTGGTGAGTTGTAGTCTTCGGATGGGGATGACTTGTCTTTTGATGGTTTATCCATCGACCAATACTCTTTTATCATTGATGATATCGACAATAGTGGCGAGTTTGCCGGCATCAACTCCGAAGTTAATTCTGGCCACGCGACCGACTTCAACGAACTTGGTGTATCCCTGAATTAAAGCATGATTACCATCTTGAATGTGTGGTGAAATATATTGAATATAAAAATAATGAATACTAAACAAATCATTAAATCACTTATTCCATGATTAACATTCTTAATTTTTAATTATTAAATATTCTGATGCCTTTTCTGAAAAACCAGAGTCTTCCTAATTTAAAAATAAGCATTTTTCTGAGTTTTTGCTTTAAAGTAATAATTTTATGACTACCTAAAAAATCAATATGGACGAATTAGAAACTCAAGTTAACTCACCCGAAAGACAAGAAAAACGAGGAATTAATGGGATGAAAGTTTGTACATTCGGGGTACCTTGCTTAGTTCTGAATGAAGTTGTTCCATGTTCTCAAATGTCACAAACATAGACTGAGATTTATGCGAGAGATGTGGTAAGGGATGTGATGATGGCAAGTACATTTGTTTAGATTTAGGCAAGAACAATACGATTAAGCACTAAATTAGTAAAATCAGCAAGAATAGTCAATTATATGCAAAACCTTTGGCTCGTAATTCTAATGAATTTCGCTTTGATAGCATTCCTCCTAGCAATTCTCAATATACCTCATCGAGTTCAGCCAAAAGTACTATTATTTTTATTAAGTTAAAGAGATTAATCATGGTCTTCACTCTCGTCCAAGGACACCTTCAACTGCTGCTTCAGTTCGTTATTAAAGTGAAAATTGTAAGCAAAATTCTTCAATGATTGTCTAGAAACGAAAACCAAGGTAAAGGATCTCTAAATTAGAGTTTCAGTTTCGGGATTGGTAACGTATAAGTTTCATTCTGTAAATGCAGAGCGATCAATCGGTTCAAATTTGATAAATCATGAATAAAAACTGAGTCAGGCTCTAAAGTAATCTCATAGGGCACGATAATGCCAAGGAAATCGATTTAAAAAGATATTGTTTAAGAATTCTCGTATTCATTATAAAGAACATATTAGAAAATAGCAGAAAATCATGTCTGATTTTAATTGCAGCACAGATGAATATATCTCTAAGATTTAAGAGTAAAATGAAAATTAACAACTTATTTATGGAGAGAAATTTAAGAAACTTAATTTTGTGAAAGACTATATGGCTTCTGAAGGGACCAACTATGCGGAAGGGCGATTCATAATCGACTAAATTGATAAATTCCAATCAGAGAAGGTGCCTGTTTAGGAAAGGCGATACATAAAGACAGAGCCAAATGAAGATATTGTGTTTGAGCATCGGAGATTGCCTGTATATCGTAAAAAGATACATGTTCGTCATTTGACTTTTGTGGAATGATTAATATCTATTTTTCTATCATCTCTAATCTTTTGAATATTTGGTTATATGAAATAATAAAATGTCATCTCCTCAGAAGGGCAAAGACAAAAAGAAATAGCCGTTGTAATCGAAGAAGAGGCAGTTGTTGAGTGCGTTCCATCAGAATATGCAATTTATTCAAATGTTTTCTGAGGAAGAGCTGGATTATTTATAGGACAAAATTAATATTTTTGTGTTTACGAGAGGACAAGTTTTAGCCAAAGAGAAGGAACTGATTGATTATGTTGGGGTGATTGCTGAAGGAAGGGCCGTGGCTAAAACAAAGGCATATTAGATCGGAGATTTGATTGGCCATGTGCAACTGTTGGGCTACCAACAATTTCATTTGGAAACGATTGTTGGTGAAACTGATGGAATTATCATTGCGATACGGATATTGGATATTCTGCTTTTGTAAAAAAATACGCTTAGAAACAAGATTTTTGCCTAAACTGCTGCTAATTATATAGCAGAAATATCTAAAAGGGAGGATATAAGTAAGCAAATTCTTCAGTTTTAAACTGTCGATGATAAGAAAGTATCGAAATATTTAAGTCAAGAATGGTCGAGTTTTTTTAGCTAGATTAATGTTAAAGAAAAAGTCAAGTTTACCAATTATTTTCCGTTTTATGTGGTCAAACAAAAGTAAATGATTGCAAGTTGTAACTCTAAGCCTTATCTGTTATATGTAATTCAAGGGCAAGTTGTCGTTAAGGGCAAGCAATAACAAAAAGTAATATAAAGTGGGAAGATGCATAATTTATAGGGTTTTATTTTTAATCAAACATCTTTGTAAAATATTTATTGTCTATCAAATGAAGCTGTTGTGCTTATTGTCGACAAGAAAAATCTATAGTATAACTTTAAAACGTAAACATTTAGAGGAATTATGAGATTAGTTATGAATTAAATATGTAATAAATATAAAAAAGAAGAGACTGTAATTGCAACAAAGGAAGAAAAAGTTCAAGAATGGAGTATCTTTAAAAAATATCCAAATAGTTAAATTTTACCTCTACCTAAGAAAAGCTAAAATCAAAAATCTATTAAGGCTCAAAACAATAGTAACAATCTGAAAGACTCAAATTTATCGTTGTTTCAAACATTATTCAAGTAACAAATGGGATCTAATGATCAAAAACAAAAAACTAATGCATCAATGGCAGAGTCTGGTTACGAGAAGCTCTATAGTCTTAAAACTTAAGTACATATTGATTCATATAGTCTCATGGTAAAGAGATCCAGAGTGTTTTATAATTATAAAAGTTAAGGAAATAGGTTGAGGTTTTGACTTAAAAGTTGAAATTTACTGAATAGATGAGTAAAGGGATGAGGCTGGAGTTGATTGAGAGCAAAAGTAAAACAAATATGAGTGAGGTGATGAAGCAGATAAAAAAATTGTATCAGTAGAATTAGACAGCTCATTCGAATTCAAAATAGAATGAACCTCAAGGGAATGAGTATCTGCTTACGTTTAAATAGGCTGTAGCTTTCATTTTATTTAGTTTGATAAACAGACGAAGGAAAATAAGATTCAGATTTTAGTTGCAAAGTGTGCTTTTCGATGGCTGTATCTAACGAGGAAGAGGAGATCTTTAGCCAAAACGAACTTGGTTTGATAATGAAGAATATGATAATTTTTATATGAAAATGCAAACAAATTAGTCATGCTCGAATGGGTCTTTTGGGTATGGGGGGACGTTCTTCAAATGGAGTTACTTTTTCTTCTTTAGGAAGAATTTTTTGTTTAGAATTTAGACTTGAACTTCTTTGGATAGTTGGGAGATGGTCTTTTCGTGTTACTTTTCCTGTGTTTACAAAATTCAATATATTTTCTTTGTTCTTTTCTTCAAATGCAAAACTTTTGTTTTATATTATTTTGTCAACTGAATTTTCTCTAAATCGATGTTTTGGCAGTATCTCTTTTATATTTCTAAAGTCTTTTCTTCGAGGAAGATTGATTTTTCCAATTAATTTTCGGCTATTTGTATCAGTATTTAATGTCACAGATTCGGTCAATCGATACTATTTAAGTGTATTACGACCAAGAATCAACTCATTTTACAAAAGTTCGCCTGCAGTTAACCGATCTTTTGGATCAACTTTCAAGCAAAGTCGAATAAAATTTTCCAGATCATTAGAGTATTGAATTGGAATTCTTTTATAAACTCCACTCATTATAGTTTTTTTCAAGGACTTTAAATCTTGACTGACGAAAGGAGGTCTTTGAGCGGCCATTTAATAAAGAACACAACCTAACGACCAAATATCGCATTTGGCACTGTATGGTTTTTCTTGCCAAACTTAAGGACTTGCATAGTAAGGAGTGCCAGTTTGTGTTCGAGCCATTCCGTTGGCAGTAACAATTGATACATTCATGTCAGCGAGTTTAACTTGAGTTTGATCTTTGGTAAGAAAGATGTTGGCGCATTTGATGTCGCGATGGAGTATATTCATGCTATGGAGGGCAGTTACACCCTTTAATGTTTGATATGCAACTTGCCATATGACGTTTTCTTCAATTATTTTTTTTTGAGATTTGTGTTTGCTAATCATTTGATAGATGTCACCTCCTTCGAGGCACTCTGTAACGATGCAAAAGGCATTAGAAAGTTAGTCGTAAAAGGAATCTTTATAGCTGAGGATGTTTGGATGCTATATGCTTGCTAAAATCCGGACTTCGTTTAGACAGTTTGATAGTTATTTTTCCGATAAAGTTGAAATCCGCATCTTTTTCATTGCGTATTCTTGACCATCTTCTTTACGTCTAACGCGATAGACTACTGAAAAAGCACCTTATCCAAGTTTGGATATCATTGAGTATTGATTCATATAGAATCTTCAATATAACGACTATATTAATATGTTTAATTTTTTTCTCGTTTTTATGATAGAGTTAAATCAGTATTGAGATATCTAAAACATAAAATCAGTCTTTTTTCAGTAGTTTATACTTCTCTCCTTTCCATTTTTCTTCTATCAAAACATTCATGGCTTCATTTGAAAATGAGTGAAATAAGTAAATTTATTTAATCTATTTTTAACGACTCTTGAAAAAGTTAAGAGTTTCGAATTTTTCTTTGAACTCGACAAAAAATTTAAAAATCGATTGTTTGTTGATATATTCTCCAAAAAATCCGGAAATATAGAAACATATTTCATAGAATATAAAGTCAACAATTGACAAGGTTTCTTAAATATATTTGCGACCTCTTCCAAGGTTTTTGAGGCAATATTCTATAAATTTACATTAAATGCTTAATTTTTTGAGGCAGGTGTCGATGTGTGCTATTTTATCGTTTGCTTCTGATAGAGAATGCAATGTTTAAAGGATATGAGCATTGATGCGTTTTCTTTGCACTGAATACTTCATCAAAACTTCTTGAATGCGTGCCTGAATAAAATAGTAATTACGTTTGATTGGGGAGTGTAGCCGATGAGGGATTGACAAAATTTGAGAGAGAGGTAAGACATGATGGCGATGGTTTAATGAATATGTAGGTCATCAACTTCGATAAAGGGTAGGCCAATGTTAAATCCTACTTCTGCTTCATTTTGTGGAGTTCTTTCATAGAGAACTTATTCAAACGGAGTGTCGAGGAAGTAAAGTAGATTTCTAATCGGTTGGCAAGTACCACGAACATTAAAATAATGAAGTTTCATTATATTTATTGAAGTTTTCAAGTCTTCTTATTGTTGGGCCATTGCTTTTATAATTATCTAATTTAATTCATATTTGCTTAATCTTTTTAGTAAAATAAAACCTGTGCTTTAATTCTATTTGCTTAGATAATTGTTTAAAATTCTTAAAAAAAAGTTTAAAATCTAAAACGAATGCCCTACCTTTACAAAATGTAAGTGAAAGACAGTGGAATTCATGGGAAAGGTCTTTTTGCGCTTGAAGATATTCCCAAAGGAGTTGTCTATTGGGTGTGGAATGATCCAAAAGGTCCTATCCCTGTCAAGGGATATCAGGTGAGATAGAATGTAATTCATACAAAGTAAAGTCTCGAGTCGGTTGAGGGTGAATAGTTGTTGCATATTTTGCATGGAGGACTGTATTACGCAGCTGGAGATGTATTTTTATAATTTAGAGATGCAGCAGAGTATACGAATCATTCTGAAGACTGGAATAGTCAAATCATTTACCCGGAGAGCAAGGATTTCTGTAATCTAACATCAATTACAACGAAAGAGATCAAAGCTGGGGATGAGATAACATAATCCTACGCAAATTATTTGTCGACGGCTCCGTGGATCTAGGCTCTTATAGCGAAAAATTTGCCCTAACGAATTGCTCTTTAAAATTCGATCAAAGTACAAAATAAGAAGGTGGAATGATGGAATGATATTGATTGATATCGTTTTTTTTATGAATTTCATTGCAGTAATTTAATATATAATGAAATTAGTTAATTTGGATAAGTAATTTTATTTCATTATAAAAGTAATGGCATATCTTATCCCTTTGGAGGTCAGAGATAGTCCAATTCATGGTAAGGGACTCTTTGCTTTGGAAGATGTTCCTGAAGGGAAAACCTATTGGGTGTTTTAAGATATTGAAAAAGCTAGGGTTCCTATAAAAAATCATGAATATAAGCAAAATGTTGTTTATACAAAAGAGGAACTTTTAGCGGTCCATGACTTATAAAGACTGAACAGAATACTAGAATATGGCCTATACTATAAGGATGCTGACGTTGTGATCGAATTTTTTGATGGTTCTGAGTTTATGAATCATTCTGAAAATCCTAATAGTCAAGTGGTATTCGATATTGGCAAAGATTACAGGAAGATGAAGTCTTATACACTGAAAGCGATAAAGGCGGGAGATGAGATCACGGAAAACTATGCAAATTACCTTTCTAATAATACAGAATGGATTCACTAACTTGTGGAAAAATATAGTCCGTACAAATATAAACTTGAAATTCATTTGGGAAGAGTTCAAAATAAAGAGAAAATGGCTTAATGATCTATTTGCATTTATTGAAACATCAATTGTTAATAATATATTTTTGTTTTTCAGTTTACGAACAATAAAATTTTTTCTTACTTTCTTGGCGATGAGAATATAGGAGAGTTGTTATGTTTTGTAATATTAAAACTTATTCCTAACATGTTTTTAAAGAAATGTTTAAAAGGCTATACAATATTACAATAAAATAGCATAAATAAAATAATATTAAAGTTAGCTAAATTACATTTTAAAAATTTAAAAATTAACGAATATCACATAAATATTAGGTTGCTTAGCCTTATTTTTTTCTGAAAAGAATGATAATGAAGATGAGTATTGTGGTAATTTGTATAGATTTTTGTTTTAAATTGGATCATCTATAATATTATTTGAGTAACGATGAACTTTGATACGTTGATCGACGATGCTTTCAACCACATTAACTCAGTGCGATCTAAGCCCCAATAGTTACTGCATACTTATGCTCCCCTCATCAACAACTATGATGGCAAAATATACAAAGATAAAATTAGAACAAGAGAAGGAGTGAATGCTCTCCATGATCTGCTTGACGATTTGACTGCGAGAAAAGGAAACTCAGATGCACTTAAATGGTGTTTCGGTTTGCATATGATTGCTGACCAACAGGCCAGAAGACTTGGGTAGAATGGATGGCTGACGACTGAAGGTCAACCAAATCACACTTCACTACCAGATCGAGCGAAGGAATATGCAATTATTACGGGTAAAGTTAGCGAGGTTTGCGAGTTTGGAGGTCATAGTGGACAAGAAGTAGTTGAATGGTTGCTAATTGATGACGGATTAAGTTCTCGAAAACGAAGAAAAACACTTCTTGATCCGAGTTTTCACTATATCGGTATCGCATCAAGTTTGCACTCATCTCAGTAAGTGGTAACTGTGATAATTTTGGCTGAATAAGTGACGAGTTTGGTGGCTCCGGGGAAAGACGGTTACTACTTTAAGAGGCAGCCATTGGAGCAAAACCAGCTTCAAAATTTTGTGACGACGAGTGTGCGTAAAAACTAAAAGGATATAATTTAGAAGAGCGCGTATACAGGAAAGGCGATCAGTAATAGTGTGGTGCCTGCGCTAGTGCCGCTTGATCCCAAAAAAACTCAATCGTTGTTTTATGGTTGATTGTTTGGTATTTTATCAGGATTTACTTTTTGATTTTAATCTTGAGGTCGGAAGGAACTTTGGTTTATATAACTGCTTATAAATAGAAATAAAAATGATAAACAAGGTGGTGGGTTACGGAGGATACAAGAGTTATTCGGAGTGTCCTTACCCGACAACAAAACAGGGAAAAGAGCTACAGGCGACTAATGAGGTGTGGTCTTCCACCAAACGCGATGCTGACAAAATACACCCTCTCGATAATTACAATCATTACCACACTATCTATAAAAAAAACCATCTTGAAAATACTGAGCCCAAGGACTACCACCCAGAGCATGTCCCAAAGGGTGCTTCTTCCTCCCTTAACTTCGCGGGTAGTTCGCTCACAAAGGCATACGACAAACAAGAAGCGGACACTGCTGGTCAACCCGGCTATAAAAATGGGTTCAATATGCTCAAGACAGGTACTTAACATTGGAAAACTAACTATCAAGGTAGTGTTTGCGAACCAGCTTTAAACAAAACCAGTCAGATTGAATCGCAAAAGCAATTTGGAAAAAGAGCTGCATCGAGTGGGAAGAATCTTCAGAAAGGAGCTGTCGATGAGGAGTTAGCAAAAGCACTTTCATATAAAAATAGACCGTATATGAATAATATTAGTCTTGGTATTACCGATTACAAATTCAACTATGGAGAACGGATTGGCCACGACCCCAAAGAGATACTCAATTAGAGTAGTAGCAAGCAGCCAATTCGTGATCACCCACTTAAGTACGGCACCAATCAACTCTGGAGTTAAATTCCGGGCTATCTCGGCTTTAAGCCAGCATAGGCGCCATTCCAGGACCTAAAATCAAAGATAGAATCAAGACAGTAGGTTAACCGTGGTGACAAAAAATTGCTTCTTAGCGAAAACTATCATGTGAATGTTCCGGGTTATGGCGGGTATAAGCCAAGAGTGAATGTAGGGACGGCTGATATGAGGGAAAGTTGTTTCTAATATCGTAAAAAATGATTGATTGAACTATATTGACATTAATACATTTGAGATCATAGGGCTAAGGCCTACTTTCTTTCGCTATCTTTTTTGAAACTGTTTGCCTCAATTTTTTTGTAAATTTGTGCTTTTTCTAGGAGATGTTTGCAACCAGTCTCGAGCCCTGTCTCAGACACATTGAGTCGAGGATTAGTGTTTGATTTTGATAAGATGAGCTGTATTTGCTATCTGTAAAGTTTGGCGTAGTAGTATCTAAGTTTGGGAGTTTGGAAATTTTTTAAGATAATTGAACCAATTTTGCTACCAATGGCGGTCAGGCTTCCACACAAATCTTAATAGCCTTCATAATTGGTGGCAATGTTCAAGGGAGATGCGTGGCCGTTGTAGAGATTGTTGAAGTAAGCATGGAAGTTAGATCTGTTATCTAAGACCAAACTTGGCAGTTGAAGAGCGGCTGCTTCTACTGGTGCTTCTCCGTTGTGGACAAGACCAAAGTCAGATGCGGAAATCGCAGCGTATTTATCCTTTTCTTGAATGGCATTGACTTTAATGTTGGCAGGGAGGAATCCAAGTTTGCTTCTTATTTCTTCTCCTACGTTCTGTATCTAAATAAAGGTACACTGGAGGGGACAAAAACAAAGATCTAGAAGTGGCTGGGATCAATTTTACTAATTTAGTTGCTGCTGAAAAATGTTTGAAGACCGTCTTTGATTGCCTTAAAGGAAAATTTGACCTGTTTTGCATCTTGGCCTGCATCGATATAAATCAAGTATTTATCTTCCGAAATACCTCTTGCTTTTCTAAAGTCACTACGGCTTTTTACCACTAACTCGCTCACTCTAAATTAAAATTGCCTTACTAAAGTGAAAATTTCTCAGATAAGAATGATTCGTTTTAATGATTCTTTTTGTAAGCTTGCAAATGTTGGAAGGCTCTATAGAGTCCTTAATAGCCGACGCACAGTGATGGAAAAACGTATCCCGAAAAGTTATTTTTTGTTTTTTCGATGTTATAATACTGAAAATCGATAAATTTTTAATTTTCTACTGTTCTTTCAGTGCTTTGTCGATGGAAGAGGGCGGTATAGGGTTTGACTTTATCAAATTTTTTGCAATACTGAGTAAGAGAAGTTTTACTTGATTGAGTACCTCTCCAATTCGAAGTGAGAGACTGAAGTTTCCAACGGTAACGACGGCGCTGATGTTGTTGTTGAAGACATCTTCGAAGAAATGTTTATTTTTTAGTTATTGTATGAGGGTATAATTTTTGTAGTGTGTGTACATTCGGTAGGGCATATATGGAGAATCTTGAATAATTTCATGGTATGTGTTGTAGGCGCGTGTTACTTCGAATTCGTAGTTATCTAAGAGATCGGAAGAGGCGTAGGTCTTAGAAAAGGAGGAATGAAGATCTGTACCCACCACTCCAACTAGCGAGACTGACCCTTTTGATACCTTCTGGAGGGTTGAGGCTATTTGACCAACGTACTGATCATATTTCGGCGCGCCGGAAATGAGTGCAATCGTGCTGAAAGAAGCGAACTTGCTCAGTCTAATCATCAATTAATATAATCAATATCAAAAATGAAATTCTTATTACTATCGGCAAATCTTTCTCAGATTGGATCAAATTGAGGGTTTGGAGGTAATGAATGTAAAACTCTTGAAAGTTTATAAGTTAATATTTATTGATAATGAGTCAGCACGGAATCCGGTATATAGCTAACGATAGTGAGCGAGAGTTTACGAGTGAGGCAATCTACTCACAGAAGACAAGGGAAACTTATATCAGTCCAAATAAAGATATTCGATCGAATTCTAACAAAGAACTCAAGCCCTTTACAACTAGCCCCGCTCGTTTCAGCAAGCCTTAAATTCCTCAACATCAGGAAAATGTTCCTCCTAGAAACGTACCCTTTCGTAGAAGTCGAAACTAATCGATTGATAGAATTGAAAAGGATAGGAGTTAATGCAAGTTTACAGGAAAGGGGATTGATGATGGGAAAAAGGAGGTGCTTAGATTTTCTGCTTTAAAGAAGAAGTTGGAAGAGGAAATGCAGTAGCGGGAAAAATTGCAATAATTAACTGCGCGGCAAGATTTGAAGATTTCAAACCTGGGGGAGGAGATAAATAAGCTGCGTGGGTAGAAAAAATAACTAGATAAGCAGTTATTGGAGGTACATAAACGGAACGAGGAAACTTCTACTAGTTTGATGAGGTCTCAACAAAATGTGGAGCAGCTGACTAAGAGTTTGAGGGATGCAAGAATTAACCAGAAGTCTTTGACTAACCTCAAAAATATTCAAAATCAGCTGGAGTACCTGCAAGAACGAAACAAGAAGTTGACTCACTAAAACGACTAATTGCACAAAGTTAATAAGACTCTTAAAAGTGAGATTGAAAAACTTAGGGAGAGTTCATCGGAATCTGATGGTACAACAAAGGCGGGTCAGAGTTAAATGGAGATGAAGAAGCTGCTGGGATAACTACAGAAGAATAAGACTGAGAGATAGTTATTTTTAGAAGCGTATTTAAAGGAGTTAGAAAAAAAGCTTTATTAGACTTAGAATGAAATGAAAAAAGTACTAATTCAATTAAATTGCATTGATCGTAAAAAAATACTATCAATTGATTAAGTAAAGACCAAAAAAGATCAATAGATTAAGGATTTACGACAAAGAATCACCAAAGTTTCAAAAGATTTAAGATAAACAAAAGATAAATTTGAAAAAAATTAAAAAAGACGAAGTCTTAAAGAAAGCGCCTTTTTAAGAAAAGTTAAGTCAAGTAAACACATAGGAATGACTTCAGAGTCTGAGTAAGTGACGTTCTAACTAAGTTCCTAAGTTTGAAAGTTAATAACAAATAATTTTTTGATTAATATACAATTTGGGCATTTTGCACTAATATTTAGATAAAGTTTTCAAAAGGCTAATGCTTAAAACCTTTATTAATATTTATTAATATTTGTTTAATGAAAATCAAATTTTCAGTTTTTATGAGGTTACTGTTTTGAAGAGGATCTCTTTAAACAAACATTAATTTACCAAATCCACAATAAATTTGATTTGTTATATTGTGAATATTCTTGATTTTACGGTTGGGATAGCTATTTCTGATATTACGAAATCAATCATTCATAATAATAATAATACCTACAATGAAGAGAGAAGTCCTTATTGTCCTAGCTGTTGCTCTAGCTGCCCTTGCTTTCTATCGCCTCGAACCAACAAGTGATGCGCCAGCCCTTCAAAGGGAACCAATCGATTATCTCAACTACAACACAGAATGCACAAAAGCATTGGAGATCGAATGTGCCTTTGATGTTGAGAGGACAGTGATCGCTTGCGCAAAAGCTTTCTAAACCGGAGGAGTTGACATTATTGCTGACATAAAATGCGCGAAAGATTTACTTTCGGACAAGAAGCACTGCTGGCCTTGCATTTGCTCGGAAGCTAAAAAGAAAGGATGGCACGTTGTTGGCTGCTGAAATGATTCATACCATAAATAATTTGCAATAAGTTGATATGAATTTTTTTTGAAATGCGTTATGTGCTTTTAATAGTCATTTAATTGATGATACTTCAGCATCATTGCTATTTTGTGTAAAAATCACTTGCATGATTTCAATAGAGTATGATGTATGTAATTTGAATAGTTAATTCTGATATAATAATCAATCATTGATAATAATACCTACAATGGCGAGATAAGTACTTATTTTATTGGCTTTTATCATAGCTGGTCTGTCTTTCTATTGCCTTGAGCCAACAAGTGAAACCCGAGCTCTTCAAAAGGAACCTATTGATTATTTAAAAGAAAATGGAGCATGCACCTCATAATTATTCACAGAATGTGAGTCTGATATTGAGAAAGCAGTGATTGCTTGCGCTATTTAATAATCTGGAGCAGAAATTATTTCTTATCTAAAATGTTCATAAGAGCACCTCTCTGATAAATAGCAATGTTGGCCTTGTATATGCGTTGAGGCTATGAAAAAGAGATGGCGAGTGATTGGTTGCTGAATCTGATTATTATATAATATTATGAAGCAATCCCATATCGTGGTGGCCTTGATTGCAATACTATTTTTCACAATCATTATATCTCGCCAAGGCCCTAATTCTATCTATTCTGAAGTTTACTGTGATCCAATGATGAGTATATGTGCTGCTTGTCCCGCATCAAAGCAATATGGTGAAGTAAACCCTTTAACCAGGAATACAAGAATTACTTATTTCAATAATTTTTATGTTTTAGCTACTTCGAAGAAGCTCATTTTGAAGAATAATTGTAAAGAGATACTAGATTTAATAAAAAAAAGTGATAATGGAGTATGGAGGTTGTCGGAGCAAGTTGAAACAGATATTAGGTTAAAAGAAAGTTATTTCATCAAAGCAGAAATGGTGTAGCTGGGGACAGTAAGATAGTACAGTCAAATTTTATCGAATTACAAAGATTTTGTCTTATTTTATGAAGGAATAGATGTTCGGCATCCCATTATCTAATAATAACACTAATCGAATCATTTAAAATTAATGAAGTTAGCACGGTCGGTTTCATGGGGTATGATCTTTGCTTTACTTCTCAAGTCTTTGGATAGTAGAATAGGCCTAATTAGTTCTTAGAGGATATACAAATTTCCACTTTTTGAGTTACTTATACTTTGCTACATGCTTTATATCAGTTACGATTCGATTATTTTTGGATATATTTACATAGCTTAATTAATGTTCTTGACTTACATCATTATCAAGTTTTAAATTTCTAACCGGATCTTCATTGTATTTGCTATTTTTATCATTTTGAGCGTTTTAGGAGAATCATTTTTGTTTATTGCTGATATTCTTTGGTTGTTACATATGAAATTTTAGCTCCCTGGTTGTTACAAAGTGAGTCAAAAGTATAAAATTCTTTTAACAATAATTCTAATGAGTTTAATAATTAATGTGATGATCTTTATTGGGAATCTGAACTATTTGATTTACGCATCATACGCTTACAAGGTAATTTCGATTCCGATTTCACTAATAATTTTCCAATCTGAATGGCTGGAGAAGCGAGTTGATAGCACAGCATAGAGATATATATCTCGTGCTTGATTTTTGATAAATTGTGTTATTTAAATTTGATAATAAAACTTACATCGAATGCCACCCAAGCAGAAATAAGTCAAGAAAGGACCAACATATAAACAATCAATTCCTCTTAAAGATATCGTTCCAGGTGATATTAAAGAACCCCCTAGATAACCAAAATCGTTAAAGTTACCAGAAACATTTCCTTAACCTCCTAAAAATGTAACTTATAAATCATTTAGAATTAACCCCTTCCCGCTTTGTTTGAGTAATGGCCAGCAGAAGAAGCAGTTAAAGCATTTGATTTTGGTATTAACAACTAATCCAAATTTTTGGACCCCTTTCATGATCATTTGAAGGATTATTAGAAAACAGAACAAATAACTGAATGGATGAACTTGAACTTGATAAAACAAGTTTAAGATAGTGACTAGTAAAATGAAATAAAACCATAATAACATTCTAAAAATCAAATTTAGTCTTTCAAAAACATTTAGAAATAAGATAAAGTATTAAGCGATCCTTGCGTTATTGAGACTTACATGCGTCCCGAAAACTAAGAAGAAATGCAAGTGAGGATTAAGGAATAGGCTGAGAAGGCTGAGAAAGCTGCAAAAGATAAGAAAAAGGGTGCAAAGAAATAAGAGGTGAAAGAGTAGGGACCGGTTCAGGTGAGTGATGTAAAAATGAGCGATATTTATACAAGACGATATTTGCCTGAGACATCAAAATGGATTGGTTCTCAACTTCAGATCATTAAAGAGAGAAATTTAGTGGATGTAAATACAAAAGAGGCAGTGTGGAAGAAAATATATCCGCAAGAAAATGGAGTGCCTCAGCTGACGAAATCAGGCAAGTATTGGGTGAAGCTCCTCTATATGGGGAAGTATGTGAAGATTGAGGTGGATGATCGAGTTCCAGTTGATGAAAAGCAGAGACCTTTGTTTCCTACTTCTGCAAAGCTTAATGAAAACTGGACGATGATTCTGTCAAAAGCTTTGGTAAAATATTTGGCTAAAACAAGTAATGACAGTATAATTGGTAACGGACTGGTAATATATGCCTTGACGGGTATGATTTCTGAGAACATACCGATACATCAATACAAAGATTGGCAAAAGTTGTAGGAGTTTATGAGTAATGAGCACTACCTTAAAAAGGATATTGTAGTAAATTGTTTTTCTTCGAATGGTGGCAAATCTTTCAAGAAAGAGACTCAGTTTAGAGTTTAATAGGAGGAAGAAAATTAGCTGGCTGAGGATGTGTATGTTATGAAATAGGTTGATACCCTAATATTGAATGGATATTCCTATTGTATTGGTGATTATTTCGATAATGACAATTTTAATATGGTGTTTTCGCAAGAAAAATCTCAGAAGGAGATGTTATTGAAGCATGAATATAATTAGCTCTGTAAAGTTTCAATTTCTAATAAGAGTCGGGAAGAAAAATTATAGTATCGAAAAAAGAAGAAAGAGTTAAAATAAAAATTGGGAATGTAATAGAAAAAAAGATTGTAACTGATATCAAAGCCTCCCGTTCACTATCATTTTCTGAAATTGCTTGCAGATGTATAGATTCAATGTTAATATGGATCAAAATAAATAATGCTTGCTAAAAAATGTCTTTTGAATAAGCTAAGTCAGCCCCCAAACTATGATATTCCTATGTAAAAAGATTAGCGTGAAACAAAGAGTTTACAAAGTGTTTCGGTTTCTGTCATAAAATATAAATAATAGAGCTAATTGTTTCCAAATATTCATGATTTTTCTGGAATTCCTAATGTCTCGTAAGTCTTATAACGCAAGTAGGAGGGAGTATGGATACAAGATTTAGATCTATTATAGTTTTTCGATTATTTCCAAGTTCTCTACAATCCAAATTTTTTCTCAAATAAAAAAATTGAATCTATTTAATCGAAAAAATCTAACACATTTACTTATGATGAAAGCAAATAGATTTTAGTGATTTAAAAAGTAGATCAAGAATAATAAAACTAAAGAAAAGTTCATCTTCTATTTGGATATTCTTATCAAAAAAGTCCTCATGATTCCTTTGTTCCTTATACAATCTTGCAAAAATTTGATTTTGATAGTTTCCGAGCGACTTCTAATGTTGTGACTCTAAATAAAAATATATGTAGCAAGTTGATTGATTTAAAAAATCAAAATAGCGTTTTTAAGCTTTATACGATGAGTAAAGGGAACTATAGTTATTGGATATCATCAGATTCACCTTTTAAGATGTTGAGTATTTCTGATTATTTATGCTAGTTTTAAGGTTATACAAAAAAGAATCTTGCATTTTAGTATCCGCCGATTGAAGCAAATACTTATTTCCCATTATTACGGCTAAAGCTAAAACAGGATGGAGCTTAGAATAATACTGTTTTGCTGAAATTGATAAATGCGAAATAATAAATTTTGAACAGCATTAGTTATCGAATAGTGGCTATTCCTAAAAATGATTCTCCTCAAACGGTTGAGTAGGTTTAGGGTATTATAAAGCGACCTGAATAAAAAACTCTGTTGGCTTTCTAGTATTCAAGATTGATTATTGAGCCTTCAGTTTAGTACTATCTGATTGTTGAGGCACATTCATAGGAGAATATTCCGGATGGTGGATTAGAGTTATCTATTTTATCAAAATAGGCTGGACTTACAATTGATCAATGCTAACATGTTGAGCCAGTTAAAATTATTTAAAAATATGTTGCTAACAAATATGCGTTGATTTGCAAAGAAAGAATTTTTACTAATTCTGATAACTGTGCTTCTATTACAGTGAGATTGGGAGAGTTTTAGGAGGTTCAAGGCGGAGGAGGTGCAGGAAAAGGGGCGAAGAAGGGAGGAAAGGAGGAACCTTCTTCTGAACTAATTGAAAAACCTTATAGCGAGAGCAGAAATATTATTTTAAGATTATTAAATGGTTAAAAAGTACTTTATGAAGCAGCAGGAGTAAATGAACTGACTATTCATAATTTTAAATTTGAAAGTACAAAATCCGCTCCGAGTAAAGAATATTATTTGCAAGTGAAATTTGACTTAAGACTTTGGCCTTAAAGTTCAGTGAAAAGTTAGCACACTGACAAAATTTGCTGGGTTGTTCAATTGACTTCAACAGATACTTTAGCTCTTGTTAGAGATACAAAACAGTAAGATAAGGAAAAATCAACAAGAAAATCTT
>ERZ724520.508-NODE-508-length-20906-cov-11.793247_pt1 | contig 20906 bp, 20 predicted proteins | sample MGYA00376053_ERZ724520 | MGnify/ENA primary metagenome ERZ724520 (study PRJEB28724, sample SAMN07190886) | activated sludge metagenome | isolation source: activated sludge of sewage treatment plant in Hong Hong | place: USA: Christiansburg, Virginia | collected...
CCACCCACCAAGCCACGTCAGGTGGTGGACATGGTGAATGGGCAGCACGCCCTGACGCGGTGGAAAGTCTTGAGCCGTCAAAACGGTCACACTCGACTGGCGCTAGAGCCTTATACAGGCCGAACACACCAGTTGCGCGTTCACATGCAAGCCCTTGGATATCCCCTTCTGGGTGATGCCCTCTATGCCCCCGAAGAGGCACGCTCCGCAGACAGTCGATTGTGTCTGCATGCAGAAGCCCTCGCCTTCACTCACCCTGTACACGGCGGCCGCCTGCAATTTCGTGCGCCGGCCCCGTTCTGATTAGCCAAGAAAGAGATAAGCATGAGCCAGTCTGTATCCGTGTTTACGCCAGCCATGGGCCAGCGATGGATTTCCGATTCTGAAACCGAACTCGGTCTGGGTGTTATCGTCGAAACCGATGCTCGATCACTCACGGTTCTTTTCCCCAAGAGCGACGAAACGCGTGTTTATGCCCGCAACAATGCGCCTCTTTCACGCATTCGCTTTGCTGAAGGTGACACGGTTACTGATGTTGGCGGTCAGCAGTGGACGGTACAAGAGGTAGAAGAACAGCGTGGCGTTCTGCGTTATCAGGTACAGAATAACGCAGGTGAAACCAGCACCTTAAATGAGACTCGTCTCTCGGCTGAAATACATCTGGCGCGCCCGCAGGAGCGTTTGCTCGCTTCTCAGCTCGACAGTATTGAGCTATTCAACTTGCGTGTTCAGGCACTTCTTCAGCAGGAGAAACTTGCACAGTCGCCTGTTCAGGGGCTAGTGGGCCCACGTCTTGGTCGCGTTCCGCATCAGTTTTATATTGCCCATGATGTTGGCCTTCGCCAACAGCCACGCGTGCTGCTTGGTGATGAAGTAGGTCTTGGTAAAACTATCGAAGCCGGCCTCATCATCCATCATCAATTACAAACTGGCCGGGCCCGCCGCATTCTCATCCTTGTGCCGGAAAATCTGCAATACCAATGGCTCGTGGAAATGCGTCGCCGCTTCAATATGAATGCTGCCTTGTTTGATCTCGAACGCTGTGCGGCATTAAAAGAAAGTGACGAAAGCGAGAACCCCTTCGAGACCGAGCAGATTGTGCTGATGGCATTGGAGCTCTTGGTTGACCATCCTGATCTGGCCGACTTTGTAGGCTCAGCTAGCTGGGATTTGCTCGTTGTTGATGAGGCCCATCATCTGGAGTGGGCGCAGGACGATCCTAGCGAGTCCTATGAACTGGTTGAGTCATTGGCAGAAAAGATCCCTGGCGTTCTGCTGCTCACCGCGACCCCCGAACATCTCGGTGTTGCCAGCCACTTTGCCCGTCTGCGCCTGCTTGATCCTGCCCGCTACCATGACCTCGAGCAATTCATTGCCGAAGAAGAAGCCTTCGCCAGTGTCGCAATTGCTGCCGATGCATTGATGTGTGGTAAAGCCATAGACGATGTGACGCTTGAAGTTCTCGAAGAAAAATTACCAGCCGACCTGCTGTCCAATCTGGATACTGAAGAAGGCCGCCAAGCTGCGCTTACGGCTCTGCTCGATCGGCATGGTGTTGGCCGTGTACTGTTTCGTAATACTCGTGAAGCCATTGGCGGCTTTCCCGAACGCCGCTGCCTGCCCGCTCCTTTGCCAGCGCCTGAAAATGCAGCGACGAACGAATTGCGTATAGCCCTTTATCCGGAAATGCATGGCGATGAGGACTGGTGCGAAGGTGATGCCCGTGTCGAGTGGCTAATTACTCTGTTGAAATCGCTCAAGCGTGAAAAAGTTCTTCTCATCTGCCGCTCTAGCCCTGTCGCACTGGCACTGGAAGATCATCTGCGCTTGAAGGAAGGCATCCGCACCTCGGTCTTCCATGAAGCCATGAGCCTGCTTGAGCGTGACCGTGCTGCCGCTTACTTTGCGGATGAAGACTATGGTGCTCAGATTCTGATTTGCTCAGAAATTGGCTCTGAAGGCCGTAACTTTCAGTTTGCGCATCATCTGGTGTTGTTTGACCTGCCGGCTGATCCTGAGCTACTTGAACAGCGTATTGGTCGACTCGACCGCATTGGGCAACGTGAAACCATCAAGCTGCATGTGCCTTACTTTGCGGGTACAGCACAAGAAAGATTGTTCCGCTGGTACCACGAGGGCCTTGATGCTTTTGAAAGCATTAGTCCCACCGCGCGCACCATTCTTGAGGCACAACGATCGCGCTTGCCTGATGCGTTGCGCCACGGTGGTGATAAGTTTGAAAGCCTGCTGTCAGAAGCACGAGAGCTGCGCAACGAACTCGTCGCTGAACTGGAGAAAGGTCGTGATCGCCTGATTGAGCTGAACTCTTGCCGTACTGATGTTGCTGCAAGTTTGATCAAAGCCATCGACGCACAGGATGCGGATCCTGCCTTGGCCAACTTCCTTGAACGCTCATGGTCTGCATTTGGTGTCGATCAGGAAGAACAGCAAGAAGCCCACCTTCATATTTTGCGACCTGGAGACCACCAACTATTGGACGGCTTTCCGGGTCTTGATCCAGATGGCATGACGGTCTCGCTGGATCGCGACTACACACTGTCACGTGAAGATGTGCACTTCCTGACGTGGGAACACCCCATGGCACAAGGCCTGCTGGATCTGTTTCGTTCGCAAGAGTATGGCAACGCCAACGTTGCTTTAATCCGTAACAAAGGCATCAAGCCTGGCACTATGCTTCTGGAGCTATTCTTCCGCATGGAGACTATTGCACCCAAAGGACTTGGCGTAGACGCCTCCCTGCCCTCGCAGACACTTCGCATTCTGCTAGACCAGGATGGCCGTGACCTGTCGGCTCGTGTGGCTCACGATGTGCTGGTTAAACAGTTGCAGTCACTGGAGCGAGGCGTTGCACGTCAGGTGGTGAAGTCGCAACAGGGAATTCTGGAAAAGCTGCTCGAAAAAGCGGCCAAGGAAGCAGAGTCACAAGTTCCTGCTGTGCGGGCAACGGCGTTGCAACATTGGCAGCAACAGAACCATGCGGAAATTTCGCGACTGAAGGCGCTTGCTGCCGTAAATCCTGCCATACGTCCTGCCGAAATTCGTGCATTGGAGCAGCGCCTGCTGATGGGAGAAGCCGCACTCGAGGATCTACGTGCAGTAGCTCATGCCGTTCGCGTCATCGTCGCTGGCTAAGAGTAATCGCTTAAGCATGGGAAATGGCTAATGCCGCATTTGTCCGGCATTAGCCAACGCACTCCAAAATCGCGTCAGAATTGTCAGCGTACGATGTGCCGATTGAAAAAATACAGCGTCGTCCAGCATGTCATGCACGCTAGCGCTTTCAAGCAGATAAAGACCGTGACGAGCTTGCAGGCGAGCATCAGTTTCAGCATCAATGAAAAACCCACCATCGGGCAGTGCCAGATTCTCTTCCGCGCATTGTTCCTGAAGTGCACGCGTCAAGCGTAGCCAGAAATCAGTACTCAATGCATTTTCCAGTGCCACGATGACGCCTAAGCACACAGCAGGGTCCATGGCGTTGTAATGATGCTCAATATGCTCACAGATATCCTGCGTAGGTGCCCATCCCGCCGCAATACCCCAGTCCTTCCCCCCCAATGCCGCAAACTGCCGCTGCCAAGCCTGCCACCAATCGTGCAAACGATCACTCATTCGGTAAGGGTCACCGATTCCCATATTGGGCAATGAGGGGCACCACGGCTCACCCACGGCATCAAAACAAACCACCACTGCCGACCCTCCATCCATCTCAGGTGCAGGTAAGTGTTCCATCAAACGTAAAGCATGATGTTGACGTGCCAGAAAAATCTGGCGTAAAAAAATACCGAATTGCATAACGGAAATAAGAAGATCGCGCTGAGAAACTCGCTTTGACTCGAGCCTATCCAGCCAGGCATTACAGGTTAATGCCTCATGCCGACACAGCTCGTTATTGCAACGCCGCTGTAACTCCAGAAAATGCAAACGATGCCGAGCATCAACCTCAGGGGTTGGTGCTACATGCCACTCAATGGCGTGTGCCCGCAATCGGCTGCGTGTAATAGACATTCAAGCCCTCAAAGACTTGGGACAGTTGTATTGTAATTAGATTAGCCAACAATACCGCTCGCGCCATTGTCATGAGTCAATCAGTCTAAGTCGCCGTTTTCTTAAGGTGTCTTATGAGTCACGGCTGCTCACACAAACTCAGAAACGCCCAATCTCAAAAAGCTGACCAGCGCTCGACACCATTAACTGCTGCCCCTCCTCCGTGACTTGAGCCTCCCCCCACTCAACCAGCTGGTAATACACATTTCGGGACACCAACGCCTCTAGACGATCTCGCACATGCAGGTACGGTCGGGGCTCATCGTTGCGGTAATCAACCCGCAATGGGTGCTCTTTCCCTGCCACGATCACATCGCCGGTTTGAGTGGTAAAGCGCAGATACTCCACACCGGATTCCTGATGCCGTTCTACCGTTATCGCCACAAAAGGGGCATCCTCAACCCGGATACGCACCCTCTCAACGGGTGTCACTAAGTAGTAGTAGCCGTCATCATCGTGCCGTAGAACAGAACTAAACAGCTTAACCAGTGGCAGACGCTCAATAGGGGTTCCTAGATAGAACCACTGCCCGTTCTGTCGAATTTCCATGTCAATCTCACCACAATACGGCGGATTCCAGAGATGAACCGGCGGCAACCCTTTAGGCTCTGTGCCGTCGGCATTCTTTAACAAACGAGCAATAGCCAGCGGATCGCTTTGAAGTTGGGAAGCTGTATTGTCTGTCATGCCCTTATCCAGTCAAAAACAGGTTAATGTTGTCGGACAAAAGATATGCGACTTTGTTGGCCTTTGGTAGGAGTCCTTTTATACTATGCGCCGCTATGAAATCGAGTTGGCATAGGTACTTGGGGCTTTTACCGAGTATACCTTGCCAACCCTATCCAGCCCTGTCTTGAGGAGTCTCTCGTGGAAAGAGAAGCAATGGAGTTTGACGTTGTAATCGTTGGTGGTGGCCCGGCCGGGCTATCTGCCGCCATCCGTTTACGTCAACTGAGTATTGAATCAGGCCACGAGATCTCTGTGTGTGTCGTGGAAAAAGGCTCCGAGTTCGGCGCCCACATCCTGTCTGGCGCCTGCTTTGAGCCGCGTGCCCTGACTGAGCTCTTCCCCAACTGGAAGGAAGAAGGTGCTCCGCTGAATACGCCGGTCATCCGTGACGAAGTGTATTTCTTGCTGAGTGGCACACGTAGCGTGCTGACCCCGGGCTGGGCTGTGCCTAAGTCCATGCACAACGAAGGTAACTACGTTATCAGCCTTGGCAATCTGGTGCGCTGGTTGGCTACTAAGGCCGAGGAACTGGAAGTCAACCTGTTCCCAGGCTTTGCTGCCTCCGAAGTGCTGTTTAATGAAGACGGCGCTGTGAAGGGGATTGCCACCGGCGACATGGGCGTTGCCCGTGATGGCACACATAAGCATAGCTACACCCGTGGTTATGAGCTCCATGCCAAGTACACCCTCTTTGCCGAAGGCTGCCGCGGCAGTTTGGGTAAGGAACTGATCAAAAAGTTCGACCTCGACAAGGATGCTGATCCACAACACTACGGTCTTGGTATCAAAGAATTGTGGGACATTGATCCAGCCAAGCACCAGCCAGGCCTGGTCATGCACGGTGCTGGCTGGCCACTGGCAGAAAACGGTGAGTCCGGTGGCTGGTGGATGTATCACCACGAAAACAATCAGGTCTCTGTTGGCTTGATCACCGACTTGTCTTATCACAATCCTTACCTGTCTCCGTTTGACGAGATGCAGCGCTTTAAGCATCACCCCGTGATCAAGCAGTACCTCGAAGGCGGCAAGCGTGTGGCTTATGGTGCCCGTGCCATCATCAAGGGCGGCCTGAACTCTCTGCCTAAGCTGACCTTCCCGGGTGGCGCACTGTTAGGTGATGATGCTGGCTTCCTGAACTTCTCCAAGATCAAGGGCAGCCACACCGCCATGAAGTCCGGCATGCTTGCTGCTGAAGCCCTCGCAGAGCTGCTCAAGGCTGGCAAGGCCAATGATGAGCCAACACTGTTCTCCGACAAGTTCAAGGACTCGTGGCTGTTTGACGAGCTGTACAAGTCACGCAGTTTTGGTCCGGCCATGCATCGCATGGGTACCTTTATGGGTGCCGCATTCAACTGGATCGATCAGAATGTGTTTGGCGGCAAGATTCCTTACACCATTCATGACACCACACCGGATTACGCCACACTGGATCTGGCGGCGCAGAGCAAGAAGATTGAATATCCGAAGCCAGATGGCAAGATCAGCTTCGATAAGCTTTCTTCGGTGTTTATGTCGAGCACCAATCATGAAGAAGACCAGCCGATCCATCTGCACCTCAAGAATGCGGATATTCCGCTGAAAAAGAATCTGCCACTCTATGACGAGCCAGCGCAGCGTTATTGCCCAGCGGGTGTTTACGAGATCGTTGAAAACGAAGCCGGTGATAAACGCTTCCAGATCAACGCGCAGAACTGTGTGCACTGCAAGACCTGCGATATCAAAGACCCAGCCCAGAACATTAACTGGGTTGTTCCTGAAGGTACCGGCGGACCGAACTATCCAAACATGTAACCGTTAGTCTTTTATGAGAATGCCGGCTTTATGCCGGCTTTTTCATGCCTTAAAATTAATACTCTAGAATCATCTGTACTGAAGAATAGTTGACGCTTATGACCATGGGTGAGAGTCTGCAGGCATCTGCAATTGTTATTGGGTTCTAACATGTCACTTTATTCACGCCACGTATTCCCCCATGTTCTTGACTGGATTATGTCCCAGCCAGCGTTCACAAACGCACGTGAAGAACTATTGGCAACCGTATCAGGGGATGTACTGGAAATTGGCTTTGGTACAGGGCTTAATCTGCCGCACTACCCTGAAACAGTCGATACGCTGACAACAGTGGATGTTAATCCCGGCGTGCATCGTCTTGCCGAAAAGCGTCTCTCCAAAAGCACCCTTCCGGTGAAGTTTGAATTGATCAGCGGCGAATGTTTGCCGATGCCAGATAATAGCTACGATGCAGTAGTGTCTACTTGGACGCTCTGCAGCATTCCGGATGTGATGAGTGCATTAAGAGAGGTTCGCCGGGTATTAAAACCAGACGGAAAATTCTTTTTTGTTGAACACGGATTGAATCCCGACCCCTCTATTGCCAAATGGCAACACCGCCTTACCCCAATCCAGAAAGTAATTGGTGATGGTTGCCACCTTGATCGCGACACACTGAAACTTATCGAGCAGGCTGGCTTAAAAACACAACACTACCGTCAATTCAACGCTGAGGGGCTACCGGCACTTGGTGCTTTTATGACATTAGGCATTGCAGGAAAATAAAGACTATGGCCGACATCGCTCAGCTTAACGGCTGAGCGTAAAGCGGCCAGATACGCCACCCGCAGATTGCTTTTCGACCTGTATTTCTGAGGCCACAATACCGCTCTGGCCCAACTGTCCAAGCCAACTGGCAATCGTATTGAAGTCTGCACGCTCAACCCATACTCGAACCGCGCTATCACCTTCTGGTTCAATACGGCTCAGTGTTAAGCCTGTACTACCTGCCACACTGTTCACAGCGCCGAGCACACTTTCACCCGATGCCGATGGTGCTGCACGCGCACGGACTGCATTGGCCTGCATCCAAGTGACTAGCTGACGGTTATTTTCATGCGCAATACGGGCGGACTCTGCTGCCTTATGCGATGGCCACCAGATGCCGTAAATCAGCATCAGCACGAACACAAATCCCGCGAGAATCAATAAGGGCAACTGCTCGCGTGGAGCCAGTTGTAGCCAGCGCTTGCGTAAAGGGGCCACTGCTTCTTGCCATTGATTACTGAACTGCATCAGGAACTCTTTCATGTGCCTGCTCCCATGCGAAGTCGGCCACGAATCTTTCCATTTTGATTATTTGCAGAAATAATCTCTGTTTGTAGCCCCATACCTGACAACCTTTGCTTCAACGCATCAATATCGGTAATGCTGCGAGCATCAACATCAAGCGTAAATACACCCCCCGCAAAATCGATACGTTGAGTATCAAGTCCACTGCCCTGCATCGCCTCAGCGAGCTGAGTCATCTTGGATAAGGCGCCGCCAGATGCGGCCCCCTGCTCAAGATGAGCCTCCATTTGGCGCCTAATACTGACAATTCGCCGATCACTGGGGAAAAGCTGCTTATAGAGTGTCGTGGCTTCTGACTGAGCCTTGATCGCCTTATGGTGAAAGTACGCATAGCGACCCCACTCACTAACTAGTTGCACGGCAAATGCCGCCAACAGAAAAATTGCGGCAATCTTCAGTGCGGGCGGTAACAGCACTTGTTGCTGCATGGCAAAGCGACCCTGGAGAAAATTACCGGGGTGTCTCGACCAATCAGTAATTGATAAAAGTGTATTAGCAACATCGAGATCAGGCAGATACTCAATGACCATTTGATGTGATTCAGCCCAAGCCGAGAGCTCAACTTGATCAGCAACTGCCTCTCCTGATATCACCAGCCGCTCAGGATGAGTACCTAGCTCATCCTGCTCCTGCCAAGCAGCCTGCAGCATTTGCACTGGCGTCAATGATTCCAGCGTCGCACCGGACAGCATCCCGGTACGTAAGGTTAGTTGTGGCCCATTTATATCCAATGCCCAAGACTTGTCGTCGGATTGGCTGAGCAAGAGGACATCTGGGACGATGGCTTGCAGTGCCCAACCAGCCTCACGACAGGCAGCACGCCATGACTCCAGCACATCGATGGCAATAGCCAGTATTGGCGTCTGCCCGTCAGCCTGCTCTGGCCCAGCAATAATATGCAGTGTTTCTACATCGACCCCTACCTGTTCCTCAATCAGCCAGGCAAAGTTACCCGCCAACTGTTTGCGTTGCCCCGCGGAGAGGCTAACCGTGGTTAACAGGCACTGGGAGGATGGAATAAAAAATACAACACGAGCCCCCGCATAACGAGTGGCTAATGCTGAAAGTGAATCTGTACCGAGAGACTGGATCGCGCCAAGCTCTCGTCCCCAAGCGGTAAACTGTCCCTGAGGATCAGGGTGAATAAAAAGGGTATCCATTACGTCAACGTGTTTCCGTTGTTGTCATGCCCACAGGCAGTGTCGAGGGCACATTTATTGTTGAGGAAAACAGCCGTCCATAATCTCGCGAAACCACCCACAGTGTACCGGAATCGCCGCGGGCAATCACCGCATGAAGTACGCTATGGCGCCCGCCAACAACGGCATCCGCAGACAGTTCAAAATAGGCCGTACGCACACTGAGCAGCGGCTTAATCGCCTCTTTCGCTGAAGCCTCCAAACCATTAAAGGCAGGCTCATTCAGAAAGGCATCCACTGTATCGTAGCCATCTGCCGGCTTGTTTCGTGCCAGCTCTTCGGCGCCAATCAGCGTCATATTCTCAGCCAGTATCCGTACCACCTCAGGAGAGGCTGTATTCACATTGATCGTGGCAGTCGACGGCAAAGCGGTCACATACGGCCTCAGCTTATTCACTACGTCCGGCGTGAACCCCCGAATTAGTAGCAACTCTGATACATCGCTCAATGACTGATTAGCGGTGCGATAGGGTACAGATAACCGTGTGTAGTAATCATCTTCAGCGCCATCTAAACCATTTGCCTCATTGTCCTCATCCATCCAGTCAATCAGAGCCGAGTCCAAATTGTCAGGCAGATCAAGGTTGACTAGAAGGCGTTTCAACTTGGCCTGAGCCTCTGTATTAACCGCACCTTCCTGCCAAAGCAGATTAACGTTGAAGCGCCCTTGCAGGTCTTCCACTCGAGCCAATACCAAGCCGCCAGGAACAGGAAATGGCGGAAAGGGCTTTGCCCAAGTCTCACCGAGATGGTCCACTTCCTTGCCGTTACGCTTGTCATCATTCTGATCACGCAACAGCAAGTCTTTGGCAAAACCTTCAGCCCCCTGCGTGTATAAAACGGATTGATCTTGACTGAACAGCCCATCGGCATAGCGCAGGGAGAGATTCTGGTTACGCATCATGCCGACCGCGAGCAGCGTTGCCAGTGCCACCACCATCATAACGGTGATCAGCGCCACTCCCTGCTGCGTTCGACAAGGCTCAGTCCTGTGATGTCGGGGCATTAGGCTGCGCTCCCTGTGGCAACAGAATGATCCGTTTGATGAGGCCAAAGGTTGGGTGTCGGAAGGCCAGCTCCACTGCCTGCGGCATGGGTGCCTTACTGCGATCTACATCAGGTGAGCTCAAGGGCGGCCAGCTATCCAAACGATTGCCATTGGCCACGACCTGAATACTGAAATCGCTCAGCTTTTCCAATAAAACAATTTTTTCAGGCTGGGTCAGCCGTGCACGATCAAGCGCATCCCAGCGCTCCCGCAACAGCTCGCCCCCCTCCATTCGGTAACGCAGGCGCACAATTTCGCTACGGGTTTGTTGAAGCGGATTACGCCAACCCCGTCGGGAAAACTCCAATACATTCGGCTGAGGAAGATAGACGGCTGGCTGGGCGTCACCAAACTCGTCGCGGATCGCACGTGGCGTCGCTTGCTGAACATCTCGTTGAATCAGCATCATGGCTTTCTGCAGATCGCGCAGTTGTTGTTGCTGAATCTGCCCTCTTTCCCGAACCATGATGGTGTCTGAAAGTAACTTGTAAGCGCCTACGGAAATCAGGCCAAGAATGGCAATTGCCACCAGCAACTCTAGTAGTGTGAAGCCACGATGGCCTGATTTACTGGTTTGCATTGGTCGACACACGAAGACGAGGCAGAAATCCCGTCAGCTCTGTAACGCTGGCAGACTCCTCACCAAACTCATCCACTTTTGGCGCAACAGAAAAAGTGAGACGACGGACATCCTGACTGGGTGTTCCTTCAACCTTGGTGGTCACAACCCATTCGCGATCACCCATGCTCACCGTGCCCTGCCCTTGCCCCACATCAGGGAACTCGCCCTGTAACTGCATTTCCGCCAACCGGTTCAATGCCGCCCAGTGTGCCATCGTCTTGTCCAGCAACCGGCCATCCGTGCGCAGTTGTGCATTCTGTGCGGCCAAAAGAGCAACCGATGCCACAGCAAAAATAGCCAATGCCACGAGCACTTCCAGCAAAGTAAATCCACGCACCTTAGCCGGCATTATTCTGTGCCTCATCGATCTGGTCACCCCACCTGACCCGACCAATCTCATCCAGAACAACCTTGACCCTTTTCGATGAATCGTCAGTAACACGAATCTCCAGTTCACCCGGGCTGGCCTCACCACTCGACAGCAGCAATATATCTGGCTGTAAGTCAGCGGCTTCACCGGCAACACTGGGCTTTGCCTGGTGCATCTCTGCTCGACTTATCGTCGCTTCAGGAATCTGCATACGACTGGACGCGATCACCCTGATCTCAAGTCCATCCGGTAACTCATGCTCCTTAAACAGACTGTCTCCCTCACAAAGACTCCACCGCTGCGTTGCATTGTCCATGCAAAGAAAGCGATAGCCGTTGTCGTCAAACTGCAAACCATATTCGCGGTTCTGCATGACCGCCTCGCTCCCCGCTAAGGAAAGCAAGGACGCTAAGCGCTCTGCCTCATCATTTAAATGCCGCTCTGCACCACCAGGATTGAGGCCCAACAAAACCATCGCACTGAGAATGCCGACCACAAGCACAACCATAAGTACCTCCAGCAGCGTAAAGCCGCGAGAAGATCGTGGTATGCCATGGGCGAGCATCACTGATATTTAATCCTGATAGATGTCAGCATTAAAGTCTTCGCCGCCTTCAGCCCCATCCGCACCCAAGGAGTAAATTTCATAGGGACGACCACTATCACCAGGAGTCACATACTGAAAAGGGTTGCCCCAAGAATCCTTGGGGATGTCACCACGCAGATAGCCACCATTAGGATAGTTTTTGGCCGATGCCGGCTTATTTACCAGCGCCTCCAGTCCCTCATCCATTGTTGGATATTTATGGTTATCAAGCTTGTACGACTCTAGTGCATTGGCAACAGATGCCAGACTGGCTTTGGTTGTTGTCACTCGTGCCTGATCATCTTTGCCAACGACATTAGTCATTACAATGGCCGCCAGAATCCCCAGAATAACCACGACCACCATTACTTCAATCAAGGTAAAACCGCTTTGCTTCTTCATCATTTTAATAATTGCCTCATCCAACCAAGTTGTTCATCGAAATAATCGGCAGCATGATTGCTAGCACAATCAGCAATACCACAAAAGCCATTAACAACAGCATAAGGGGTTCAAACAAACCAACCAGTGTTGAAATCAAACTGCCCAGCTCTTTTTCTTGCATGGTAGCAGCGCGTGCCAGCATGGCATCAAGCTCGCCACTCCGCTCACCACTCGCAATCATCTGCATCATCATCGGAGGAAAATAACCGCTCTCCTCCAAAGCACGGTTGATGCTCCCACCCTCGGTCACCTTTACTGCCGCATCCCTGATCGCATCTCGTATCAGTAGGTTAGAACTTACCTCAGCCGCAATGCGTAACGCCTCAACCAGCGGAACACCACTGCGCGAAAGAATACTGAGTGTGCTGGCAAATCGAGCCGCATTAGCACCACGAACAAGACGACCCATCAACGGCAGACGCAGCTGCAAAGCATGTAAACGGTAACGGTTTGCTTCTTTGCGTAGCCACGGTCGTGCCATAAAGCCCAACGCAATTAGCATAACCAAGACATATGGCCCAGTCGCTTTTACTAGATTACTGGTAGCAATCAGGCCACGGGTCAGGATCGGCAGCTCTTGCCGGGTAGTATCAAAGGCTTTGACGATATCAGGCACCACAAACACCAGCATGCCGACCACGATAAGAGTCGCCATCACGGTCAAAATAGCGGGATAAATCATGGCCCCCTGAATTTTTTTCTGGGTGTCATAACGTGACTCGGTGTAATCCGCCAACTGATTCAAAACCAGATCAAGGTGCCCCGACTTTTCGCCTGCTGCCACAGTGGCGCGATACAGATCAGGAAAGGCTTTGGGGAACTCACTCATGGACTGAGCCAGCGTATAGCCTTCGATGATACGGGCACGTACAGCAAGCAGTAAGCTCTGCAAGCCTGCACGCCCCTGACGAGAAACAGCACGCAAGGTTTCTTCAATAGGAATGCCGGCCTGAATCAGCGTTGCCAACTGACGCGTAATTAGTGCGAGCTCATAGGCACTCATACCGCCGCGACTAAAAGAAATACCACCCTTCTCTTTTTGGTGCTCACTGGCCGCTGGCTCTACAGACACGGGCACCCAACCCTTGTCGCGTAATTGCTGGCGAACTTGGCGGGCACTGTCAGCCTCTAACACGCCTTTCTGTTTGCGGCCGTCTACATCAACTGAAACAAACTCAAATGCTGGCACTGTCCTTAACCCTCTCGCGTCACGCGGAGAACTTCTTCCAGCGTAGTAACACCGGCAAGTACATTACGAACACCATCATGACGAATGCTCGGGCCATGACGCCGGGCATAGGCCTCTAGATCATGTTCACCAGCATTACTATGAATCAGGCGACGCAGCTCTTCATCTATCATGATCACTTCATAGATGCCGGTACGGCCACGATAGCCAAGAAGATTGCAGTGTGAGCATCCCTTGGCTTTGAAAATAACAGGAGGCTGAGCAACATCCACATCCAACAAAGCGCACTCAGCTGCATCAGCATCATGAGGCTCACGGCACTCATGGCACAGTACGCGCACCAAACGCTGAGCCAATACTCCCAGCAAAGATGACGACAGCAGAAAAGGTTCAATACCCATGTCATTTAATCGGGTGACGGCACCAACAGCAGAGTTCGTGTGCAAAGTTGATAACACAAGATGGCCTGTCAGCGATGCCTGTACGGCGATTTCTGCCGTTTCAAGATCACGAATTTCACCAACCATCACCACGTCCGGATCCTGACGCAGAATCGCACGCAAGCCTCGTGCAAACGTCATATCAACCTTGGTATTGACCTGCGTTTGGCCAATGCCATCCAGTTGATATTCGATAGGATCTTCTACCGTCAGAATATTACGGGTCTTGTCATTCAGTTCGCTCAGCGCGGCATACAGTGTAGTGGTCTTACCGGAGCCGGTAGGGCCGGTGACCAGAATGATTCCGTGGGGCTTTTGAATAAGCTCACGCAATAGCTGGTGATCCCGTGTTGCCATACCTAAATGAGAAACATTCAAGCGCCCCGCCTGCTTGTCGAGCAAACGCAGCACTACCCGCTCGCCGTTACTCGATGGCATGGTTGAAACACGAACATCCACTTCACGCCCGGCCAAACGCAGGGAAATACGGCCATCTTGTGGGATACGTTTTTCGGCAATATCCAGACGCGCCATCACTTTGATTCGGGACACCAGGAGCGGCGCTAGCTCGCGCTTTGGCTGCACTATCTCGCGCAACACGCCGTCCACACGTAAACGCACAGATAAGCGTTTTTCGTAAGTTTCAATATGAATATCAGAGGCATTCTCACGAATGGCCTCTGTTAGCAAGGCATTGATCAGGCGAATGATGGGAGCATCATCTTCTTGCTCCATCAGATCTTCAGCCTCAGGCACCATCTCTGCCAGACTGGCCAAATCCATGGTGTCACCAAGGCCCTCCACCATCAGCATCGATTCACTGGAATCTGTCTGGTAAGTACGCGCCAGTGCCAAAGCAAATGACTCATCGGCCATCTCTTCGCAAAGCAAGGGTACGCCTGCAAGCCGACGGGCTTCTGCCAATGCGGCGAGGCGCAAGCCCTGACGATGCAACAGCCGCACCGGCCCATCCGCGGTGGAATGATCAAGAATCACACCATGGCGCTTGGCAAAGGCATAGTTGAAGCGACGAGGGGGAAGCGACTGGGCAATAATGTCTTGTTGTTCTGGCATGGCACACATCCTGTTAACCTCTGCGAGTCTACTGGATGGTGAGGATGGGTCAAAGACATCTGTGTACAGGAATGATGCACAAAAGCCCATCCAGCGAAGGCATAATGCCCACAATAAGTATTCCGGAGTGGCGTTTGAATGACTGAAATGGGCTATCAAGAACCTGTCTGGTGGGGCACCCAGTCCTTCGAGCCCGGCCAAGGCCGCCACTGGCATATGGCGGGCATGAACCTGTGCATCATTCGCCAAATAAGAGAATGGCAGTTCCAGATTAATCGAACGCCAGCACAGGGCGAAGATAACCACGCATGGCATAGGGATGAACAACTACCCGAAAACCCGTTGGGAGAGCTTAGTCGCTATGTCTTTGGACAAACTTCAGGGCAGCTCACGCTGCTACCCCGAATGGCTGACCGGTCTATCGTGGTTCGCCCTGTCATGCCTCTGTTTGTTCCTCCAGGGCAGGATATTATTTTTTATGTCAGCACACCCGTTTGGCTGTCCTGCCTTGTAGAGGGCCAGGATACCCCCCTGATCGACATTCCTATTGTACGCCCTGCCGATACCTGGTTCGGCCCAAATACTGTCAAAGGTGAGCTTTGCTACGCGACACAGGTCACGGGGCGACTGGAGCTAAATCATCTAAGCAAGTGGCCTTTCCGCGCAGTCACGCCAGTACGGATCAGCAATAACAGTAATACTTTTATGCCCGTCGAGCGGATCAACCTACCTGTCCCCTTCTTACCGGTTTATGCCTCTGCATCAGGCAGGCTTTGGACGCCAATATTGCACGTCACCACAGAGGAGCGACAAAAAGCACCTCGTATCCGTATTGATACCAATATCAGTACAGAAGCGGGTGAAGTCACCCTGTTAAGCCCAGCACGACGCGGCACCGAAGAGCATGCATTGATACGCGTTTTCGATAACCTTTTTGACTGAGAAGACCATGTCAGATTTTAAACTGGACGGCTTGTTCAAGCCCGAACACATCACAGACATCACCGCTGGTGCCGTCATAATCATCATAGGCTGGCTGATTGCTCGACTTATATCTGGCACTTTTGTTCGCACGATGCAACACCGAGCCACGGCACATCAACTGCTGCTTGGGCGGCGCACCATATTCTACGTCTTGCTAATTCTGTTCACTCTCAGTGGGCTTCGCGAGATGGGCTTCAAGCTTAGCGTTCTACTGGGCGCCGCAGGCGTTTTGTCCGTTGCCATTGGATTTGCCTCACAAACATCGGCATCCAATTTAATCAGTGGTCTTTTCTTGATTGGCGAAGGCCCCTTTTCCATTGGTGATTTTATCCGTGTCGGACAGACTGAAGGAGAAGTTCTCTCGATTGATCTTCTTTCCGTTAAGCTCAGAACAGCTGATAATCTTTTTGTGCGCATTCCTAATGAACAATTGATCAAGACGGAGGTGATCAACATGACACGCTTCCCGATCAGAAGGCTTAATCTGCCCATCGGCATTGCCTACAAGGAAGACATCGGGAAGGTACGAGAGGTATTACTGGAGGTCGCAAAACGCAGCCCTCTTTGCCTTAATGAGCCAGCCCCCTACATTATCGTTCAGGGATTTGGAGCATCTTCCGTAGACCTGATGTTCTACATATGGACCAGACGTGAGAACTTCTTGATGATGCGAGACCTTATGCAAGAGTCTATTAAACGAGCATTTGATGATGCTGGCATCGAGATACCATTCCCACAAGTTTCCGTTCATGCAGGAGCGGGTAGTAGCCCTTTACCATTACAAATTATTGGATCTGGGCTAACTGACAGCACACCGAACAATAAGTAAGTTCAGAATTTTTCTATCATTTTGGCCAAGACACAGGCATCGCTGGGGCTGATATACACAATTCTGAATCCAACCCTATACTCACCAACAACATCTTCAGCAGGCTGGGACCATACTCGCTCAGCATCAAAGCTGAGCGTATTCGAGCCAGAAATAGGCTCAGGCAATATCATGCTGACCTCATAGATACTCTTTGCACTCAAGTTATCCCGAGAGGAAAGCTTGAACCCATCCATGGAAACATTAATCAAACGTCCCAAATTCATACCAGTAGTTCTGTCAAAGACACGCAAAATAGACCCAATACGTCGCCGGGTATGCCTACGGCCTGCACGAGCAACATCCTCTGTCAGGTCCGATCCATCACTCTCGGCAATGGCTCTCAACGTAATAACAGCTCCCGAAAACTCCTGGTCGGCCGAAGCAACAGGTGCCGCATGAACCTCCGCCCCCACAAATCCCGATGCCGTTTTCACATAAAAATCACGGCTACGCTGTAGTTTTTCGCCACGGCTGGTTGCCGAAAATATTTTCCCTGCGCCCCATGGCACTCGAATATCTTCAGAGTTCTGATAAAGAAGCTCATTCACAGGCCGTCCTACTAAACCCGCCGTATCAACAGCAAAAAGATGCTGTAATGCTGGGTTGCAGAAGCTAATAACCCCTTGAGAGTCGACAGCAATAAGTGCATCGCCCAATGCGTGTAACAGCATCTCATTTTGCTGCTTCAAGTGCCGTATTTCAGAAAGCTGCAAGGCGAGATCGCGCTTTTGCCGATCCAGATCAAGAAAGACATTTACCTTTGCCAATAACGTGTCACGCTGAATCGGCTTGGTCAAAAAATCAACTGCCCCTAACTCATAACCACGAAAAACTTCACGCTTATCCCCATTTGCAGTAATAAAAATAACAGGAACAGACTGTGTTTTCTTATTCTTACGCATGAGCTCAGCCATCTCAAAGCCGCTCATAATTGGCATCTGCACATCGAGTAATGCCAAGGCAACGTCATGCTGCAACAGTAGGCGAAGCGCGTCATTACCGTTTTCGGCTTTAAGTAATTCCAGATCCGGACGATCAAGTAGCACTTCAAGCGCCGTCAAATTTTCTTTTTTATCATCAACAATAAGAATACTTTGCATTAATTTTTTCCGCCCGACAGCAACGTATTTAGTTCGGGGATAATATTTTTCAATAAGACCACTTTATTAACCACACCCGCTTTGATCGCCGTCAAAGGCATTGTTGGGGCAATTGCCTCCTGCGGATCCTGCGCCAGCGTATAACCGCCCTGTGCTTGAACCTGTCGTAACCCATCTACGCCATCTTCATTAGCGCCAGTAAGCAGAACAGCGATACACTTTTCACCATAGACTTCAGCAAGACTTCGAAAAGTGACATCAATTGAAGGCCGAGAATAAAGTACCGGCGCCTCCAAGCTCAGGGAAAAGCTTTTATCTGACTCAACAAGCAAATGATAATTGGCCGGTGCTATATAAATATGTCCCGGCCTGATCAATTGCTTATCCTCAACATCCACCACTTCAAGCGACGTATGCCGCGAAAGAATCGTCTCAAGAGCCGTACCAGAGAGTGCATGCTGATGCTGCACAATAACGATTGGCATACTCCACTTAGTTGGTATCGTCGCTACAAGCTGGCTTAATGCCTCAACTCCGCCCCATGAAGCACCTACTGCCAATATGGAATACCGGCCCTTTGGCGCAGCTTCACGCCGAGTCATACTGGCTACTCACCTTCACTGTCGCTCTCATCCTCAGCTACACCACCCATTGCCTTCATGAAGGCCGCCTTGGATTCTTGGCTTTTTCTAAGCTTTTCCTCCAAGCGTTTTTTCTGAAGATCTAAATCAAGGAAGAAACGAGCCTTATGCTGCAAGATGTCAGGATTTAATGGTTTGAACATGTAATCAATGGCGCCAATACCGTAGCCTCTGGCCACGTATTTTGCTTCTTTGCTTATGGCAGTAACAAAAATAATCGGCACACTCTTTGTGCGATTACTTTTCCGCATAAGCTCTGCCACTTCAAAGCCATCCATGCCTGGCATCTGTACATCCAGCAAAACAAGTGCCACATCATGCTTCAACAGCAACGAGAGCGCTTCATTACCAGAGTTTGCCTTCAACAACGTACAGTCGACATCCTCGAGGATTGCCTCCAACGCCACCAGATTTTCTGGATGATCATCAACAATAAGGATGTTTTGTTCTTTACTCACTTTCACACCTCGGTGGGCATCCCTTACCCTAAAAATAACTACATCCGTTTTTTGTAAATACGCTGCTTCTCTTCGATGATGTCAAAGGCATCGGCACAACCAGAAAACCTCAGGCTTTCCTTTGACCCCAGACAGAGATAGCCAGCTATATCAAGACTGTCCTTGAATAGCCTGAAAACGCGCTTCTGTAATTCTTTATTAAAGTAAATAAGCACATTACGACAAAGCACAACTTGCATCTCACCAAAAACCTGATCTGTCGCAAGGTCATGATCAGCAAATATCACATTCTTCTTTAGCGCAGGGTCCATGATGATGTTGTCGTACTTTTCCGTATAGTAGTCACTCAGCTTCTTCTTTCCCCCAGACCGCTCGTAATTCTCGGTAAAACGACGGAGCTCACTGGCAGGGAATATACCCCGCCTCGCCTTCTCCAAGACCTCCTTATCGATGTCCGTTGCATAGATCTGACACCGGTCATACAGCCCTTCCTCCTTAAGAAGAATGGCCATGGAGTAGATTTCTTCCCCTGTAGCACATCCCGCATGCCATACCTTGAGAAACGGGTGTGTTCTAAGCACGGGGACTACTTTTTCGCGAAATGCTTGATAAAAATCAGGATCTCGGAACATTTCTGTGACGTTAATGGTCAGATTGGACAATAACGCAGAAAACGCCTCTCCATTATGAAGAATATCGTGCATTAGCGCACAGATATTGTCATATCGGGCAACGATCAAATGCTGCTGTACCCTGCGGCGAACGGAGGCAACACTATATGAACGAAAATCATAGCCATAACGCCGATAGATGGCTTCCAGCAACAACTGGAGCTCAATTTCTTGCGGCTCATTTTCCTGTTCAGTAACGGTACTCATGACTGCCGCAGCCACACCCGCATCAATGACTGTAACTTCTCCGTATCAACAGGCTTCGTGATGTAGTCATTTGCCCCTGACTCAATACACCTAGCCCGGTCATCGCGCATGGCCTTAGCCGTCAGAGCCAGTATCGGCAACTTCTTGAAGCGCTCTTGGGCACGGATACGCTTCATGGCCTCATAGCCATCCATCTCGGGCATCATGATATCCATCAAAACAATATCAATACTGGGATCGGTATCGAGTACGGCAAGGCTTTCCTGGCCGTTATTGGCCATCTGCACCTCGCACCCCCACTCCTCCAAACTGGCTGATAATGCATAAATATTGCGCATATCGTCGTCAACCAACAGCACCTTACAGCCGGTAAAAATATCATCGCGATGTACGCTGGCATCAACCGGACGCTGCTTGTTAGGCTCTTTGCTTTCCAGCCAATGCAGGAATAACGATGCTTCTGACAGCAAACGATCAGCCGACTGATCTGTTTTTAGAATGATACGGTCAGCATACTTTCTCAGCCGCGCCTCTTGCTCACGCGTCAGATCACGAGCGGTGTAGATAATGACAGGGACATTAGGATAGTCATCACTTTCGTGAATCGTTTCCAGCAACGTAAAGCCATCCATATCTGGCAGGGAAAGATCCAGAATGACGCAGTCGAATGTTTCTCGTCGTAGTGAGTCAAGCGCTTCCTGCCCAGTCGTGCAGACAGTGACATCTACCTGAGAGTCCTCAAATAGCGCATGAATAGCGCTGTGCTGAACTGAGTTATCTTCCACGACAAGTAAGCGTCGTATGCCCGTACTTCTCTGAGTTTCGATTTTGCTAAAGGCGTCCTTAATCTGATCAAGTGTTGCCGGCTTTCTGTAATAAGCAATCGCGCCCATTCGCAATGCTTTTGCCGACTCATCGTGCCCCGAAAAGCAGTGCACAGGAATGTCTTTTGTCACAGGATCATTTTTAATCTGCTCAAGAACACCCCAACCATCAATTCCAGGAAGGCCTATATCAAGGATGATCGCGTCTGGTCGAGTCTGCCGAGCCATCTCGATGCCACGCTCTCCGTCATGTGCCGT
>ERZ724520.511-NODE-511-length-20804-cov-8.074992_pt1 | contig 20804 bp, 15 predicted proteins | sample MGYA00376053_ERZ724520 | MGnify/ENA primary metagenome ERZ724520 (study PRJEB28724, sample SAMN07190886) | activated sludge metagenome | isolation source: activated sludge of sewage treatment plant in Hong Hong | place: USA: Christiansburg, Virginia | collected...
AGAAAATTATTCGAAATTTAATTTGGATTTATCATAGATATCGTTTTCGCGCTAAGCAACGGTTTGATTTGAAACCGTATCCTGCCGAAATGGTATTAACAAAGATAACTGCTTATTGGACTTTTGCAAAGCGAAAATAACTGTCTTTCGCGGAGCGACCGCTTTTGCAAAAGCTTTGTTGTCTGCCAAACTGTTGCCTTAGCGTGTGTTATAGGGCGTTGTTTATCCTATTGGTACTTTAAATTGTCTTAGTTTTTTTGCCAGTATGTCGTCAATGTTTTGTAAGTCGGCATCAGTTAATTCAATTAATGAAAGTCCTTCACGTTTGTATATTTCTATTTTTTTCTTTTTGCGTTCTGTGTACTTTGGATCGTTTTCAAGTCCCCAAAACTCAATATAGACAGCTTGCGGTCTGCCGTTGCCAGAAGGAATATAAAAGTCGCAATAAACATCTTCGTCAATAGGAAGCTTTCTTTCATATGCATGTATAAGTCCGTATTGATAGAGCCAATTGTCAATTAGCATTTCTGCTTTACTACGAACATAGTGCCCGTCAATTGTACGATGTTTTGCTTCAAACTTTTCTCTAAAATTGTCTTTGTTAATGTGCGAAATTGGTGTTTCAGTTTGAGCAACTGAATTACTTATTTCTTTTTGAGTTGTCGGCTGTTCAAGTATATTTTCCTTGAAGACTTCTAAAAGTCTTTTATACTGTAATAAAGTTTCTGGCCATAATACGTAATTCGCACCAGATGTTTCGTGTTCAAATTGTCGCCCGCCAATACTTTTTCCAAGTTTCGTGATTTCCCAGCCAGCAGCAAGGTCTTTTTCAATTAAGCCCAATTCTGAAAGAATCAAATTAAGACGTTGCGATGAAATGTCGAAGTGTTTACCAATTGCTGTTGCATTAATAAGTTTTGCTTTTTGTTTCTGACCATTGTCGTCAAAGGAAATATTGTCAGGCCAAACAATATAGTCGCCGAATTTTGGATTGTTTCTGGTCTGTCCACCTTGTTGTTTACCGAGGTCTGTCAAAACCCATTTATCATTTTTTCTGTCAATCCAACCTTTAGTTTTTAACTTGTCAAAAAGGTCAGCAGATTTAACTTCAAGTTCATTTGCAATTGCTGATGTCGAAAGATATTCCATATTATATTTGTCTGTGTGTGTTGTCTAACAATGCCCTATAACTAGCTTATATAAGTGATTTTATCACCCCAAGCAACCAAATAAGGTATATTGAGGTGATTTTATCATCCTTAACTGTTTATCAAATTTAATCAATTTTCCACAAAAAAAGCTCCTTTGGTTTCCAAAGGAGCTTTTAAATAATAAATAAACTGCTTATGCTTTTTTTACAAATAAGTTAACTTTAGTTTCTTGGCGTTTTAATAAACGAACTATATTTTTTTTGTGGGTTAAAATTAAAAGCACTGCCACAAATAACGAGAAAATTAATAAGGTTTGATTTTGGTTTTTTAATACAATATTCAAAAAGAAAGGAAAGCTTAACCCAGCCGTCATCGAAGATAATGACACGTATCGAGTTGCCAATAAAACAATTAAAAACACACCTAATACCATTAAACTTGTTATTGGTGTAAGGCAAATAACCACACCTAAAATAGTTGCTACTCCTTTTCCACCTCTAAATCCAGCAAAAATCGGAAAAACATGCCCTACTAAAGCAGCAATTCCTAATCCTAGTTGTAAGTTAACAAATTGGTTACTTTCAAAAACAAAGGGAGATAAAAAGGCTAATAAAACGGCAGAGGTTCCTTTTACAATATCAATAAACAAAACAGGAATCCCCGCTTTTTTACCCAATACTCTAAAAGTATTGGTAGCTCCAGCGTTTCCACTGCCAAATTCTCTTACGTCAATACCGTAATAGCGCTTGCCCCACCATACTGCGGTAGGAATTGAACCTAATAAATAAGCTGTCACAAGAAGCGCAATGATAATAGTGGTTTCCAAATGCGTTAAGTTTTAGTTACACAAAGATAACAATTATTTAAAAATTACAAAGCCCTAAACTTTTTAGGGACTTGAAAGATGTAAACAGTTTTTTGTTAAAATGAACCGTTTTTTTTAATAGAACGTAGATGACACTGATTGAATATGATAAAATAGGATTTCATGAATGGTTAAATGGTATAAAATCAAACTATTTTATCTTAATAATCATACAAAACCAGCGTCATCAGCGTTCCATTCTTTTTCTATAAAATAGGCTCATTTTATATCAATTATTTTTCTTCAATTACAAAATTTATGGTATTTTCACCCTCCTTAAACTATGATAAGTTACGTTAATGGGCAAGTTGCCGAACTAAATCCTGCCCAGGCAGTTATAGAAACCAATGGAGTAGGCTATGGCTTGTTAATTTCCTTAACAACCTATAGTCAAATTCAAGGTAAACCTACTGCAAAATTATTTGTAGAGAGCGTTTACGTGAGAGACGATAATCCTCGCTATTTTGGTTTTGCTGATGTAGAAGAACGTGATCTGTTTCGTAAGCTCATTTCAGTATCAGGTGTTGGCGGCGGAAGCGCTATTTTAATGCTGTCTTCGTTAAGTGCTCCCGAAATAGCTGGCGCTATTAATACAGCCAATGTAGCTTTGCTAAAAAGCATCAAAGGAATTGGCGAAAAAACAGCGCAGCGTATCGTAGTTGATTTAAAAGGAAAAATGGGTAAACATGAAGGAGGAATATCCCAAATTTTAAACCCATCATACAATAAAAATAAAGATGAGGCGTTAATGGCTCTAGTTACATTAGGGTTTCCTAAACTAGTAGCCGAAAAAGCTATTGAAAAAGCAACCAAACAACAAGGTGTGGCTACAGATAATGTTGAATTGCTGATTAAAGCAGCATTAAAAAATATGTAATTTAAAACGTGATAAAAGGGGTCGTAAAATTTCTTGTTGTAGGTTCTGTGTCGGTAGGCTTAATGAGCATTGTTGTTGGTTCCAAAGCCAAAACAGAGCCACTAAGCAAACCACATTATCTATATGCTCCCGTTCCAGTTTTAAATCCCGATTCTCCTATTGTTACTAAAGACGATTTACAGTTTCCGTTTAACGATAATAATGGAGGTCAGCCTAATTTTGATGATAAAAGTGGATTGTATTTAAGCAATCCGTCTAACATTAAAACCGAAACTAATTATAATCCTCAAACAGGTAATTACGATATCACTCAAAAAATTGGTGATATGGATTACCGCCCAGAAACTTATGTAGAGTTTAAGGATTATCAAGATCAGTTATTTAAAGACGCCGTTAAAAATCACTGGAAGTCGAAAATTAAAGCCGAAGATTTACAAAACCAAAATAAAAAAGGAACTATTCCTAAGCTTACCGTTAACAGCGAAATTTTTGATCGAATTTTTGGAGGTAACCAAGTAGATATTAAACCTACCGGAACAGCCGAATTAATTTTTGCATTAAATCGAAACAAAACTTTAAATCCAGCTATTCCTCAGCGTCAGCAAAAGGTAACCAATTTTGATTTTAACATGCGTATCCAATTAAACTTAATTGGTAAAATTGGAGATAAATTAAAAATCACCACCAGCTATAATACCGAGGCGTCTTTTGATTGGGAAAATCAAATGAAGTTAGAATACACGGGTTATGAAGATGAAATTTTAAAGAAGATTGAAGCGGGTAACGTAAGCTTACCTTTAAATAGTTCGTTAATTCAAGGAAGCCAAAGTTTATTTGGAGTTAAAACACAAATGCAGTTTGGTAGGCTAACCGCCACAACCTTATTTTCGCAACAACGCGGTAAAAAGCAAGAAGTGTCGGTGCAAGGTGGTGCACAAACCATGTACTTTAATGTTTCGGGAGATAATTATGAGGTGAACAAACATTATTTCTTAGGTCATTATTTTAGAGATAACTATGATGAATGGATGGGATCTTTACCAGTTGTAACAACTCCCATAGTAATTACAAAAGTAGAGGTGTATATTACTAACCAAACGGGTAGTACAGAGCAAGTGCGAAGCGTTGCCGCTTTTACTGATTTAGGAGAAGATTATTTGCATATAAATCCTGCATTAAGTGATTCAGGAACAAACACTTCAGGGTTTCCATGCCAACCTCTTACATCACCTTATATCATTAAAGATAGTGCGGGTGTAAATCCATCTAATGGGGCAAATAGTTTATACCATATATTAACAGATCCTACCATTGGACTAATTTCTCAACGTAGCAATACCTTACAGGCTATTAATTCAACGCTACAACAAACGGTTACAGCAGGGCCAAATACCTGTAATCCAAATGGTCAGTTCATGGTGTCTGCTCGCGATTTTGAATATATATCTAACGCTCGTAAATTAAATGCAACGGAGTTTACGGTTAATAACCGTTTAGGATTTATCTCCATTAACCAATCCATTAATAACGATCAAACGGTAGCAGTTGCTTATCAGTATACTTACAATGGAAAAACGTATCAGGTTGGTGAGTTTTCCGATCAGTTTACTACTGGCCCCTTATATTTAAAATTATTAAAAAGTGGTTCAATCAATAGTCCTAAATTAAGTACTTGGGATTTAATGATGAAAAACGTGTATTCTTTAGGAGCCTATAATTTAAATGCCGCCGATTTTAAATGTGATATCTTTTATACCAACGTTGAAACAGGTGTTGATATTCCTTATATTCCTTATGGAAGTATTAATGGTAAATTATTAGTTCAGGCAATGGGCTATGATAAATTAAGTGTAAATGGAGATCCTTTTTCGGATGGGGTGTTTGATTTTGTGAATGGCTATACCATCAACTCTAATAACGGACGTATCTATTTGTCCTCTAAAGAACCTTTTGGTAATAACCTAAGAAGTAAATTTGATGCAGCTGATTTTCCAACGGCTGATAAATATATTTTTCAGGAATTATACGACTCTACAAGAACCGTAGCTCAACAATTACAAGAGAAAAACAGATTTAAAATTAAAGGGTCTTATAAATCAGCTTCTGGTTCTGAGATTTCTTTAAATGCCTTAAACATTCCTCAAGGTGCTGTGCAAGTTACGGCAAATGGCCAAGCTCTAACCGAAAACGTAGATTATACCGTTGATTATACCTTAGGTAGAGTTAAAATTATTAACGAAAGTATCTTAAACTCGGGCGCTAATATTAAAGTGAGCACAGAAAGTAACTCCCTATTTAATGTGCAGCAAAAAAGTTTATTTGGAACCCGTTTAGATTTTAAAGTGAATAAAGACTTAACAATTGGAGGAACCGTATTACACTTAAATGAAAAACCAGTTACTCAAAAAGTTAATATTGGTGATGAACCTGTATCAAATACCATTTGGGGTTTAGATTATAACTATCGTACAGATGTTCCTTTTTTAACTCGTTTAATCGATAAAATACCTTTAATTAATACTAAGGAAATGAGTAGCATAACCACACGAGGTGAGTTTGCTCAATTAATACCAGGAAACTCAAAAGCCATTGGTAAAAACGGTAACTCGTATGTGGATGATTTCGAAGGAAGTATTTCTTTAATTGATTTAAAAAGTCCGCAAGCTTGGTCGTTAGCAAGTATTCCTCAAGGGCAACCAAGTTTATTTCCAGAAGCATCGTTAAACGATGATATAAAAACAGGTGTAAACAGAGCTCAATTTAACTGGTATAATATCGATCCTTTATTTTACGGACAACAAAACACAAATTTAAAACCTAGCAATATACCAGAGGCAACTTTCTCTAATAACTTTATGCGTCAAGTTTTAGAAACTGAATTATTTCCAACTAAAACACCTGTAAACGGACAACCAGTTGTTTTAGGGGTTTTAGATTTAGCATTTTATCCAGCAGAGCGCGGCCCTTATAATTATGATTTAGCCCCTCAATCTGGAATTTCAAGTGGTATGATTATATCATCCGCAGCCGGTACTGTTGGTAAATTAGCAAATCCAGAGTCGCGTTGGGGTGGTATTATGAGAAGATTAGAAACCAATGACTTTCAAGCCGCTAATATTGAGTATGTGCAGTTTTGGATGATGGATCCTTTTAATAGTGATTATAATAACACAACTTATCCAGATATGGATGCTAACAATAAGCCTAGTGGAGAGATGTATATCAACTTAGGTAATGTGAGTGAGGATATTGTGAAAGATGGTAAAATGTTATACGAAAATGGATTACCCGCAACAGGTACTAACTCTATATTACCAACTACCGAATCTAATTTAGGGAAAACACCATTAATTAGTCCTATCTCTAATTCGTTTGTAAATGATCCAAACGACAGACCGTATCAAGATGCTGGTTACGATGGATTAGTGGATAGTGCAGAGATTAGAAAATTTTCAAGTTTCTATAACTTATTACAATCCTATCAAGGTAATCCGTTTGTTGACGCTACCTTAGCCGATCCAAGTTCTGATAAATACCATTTTTTTAGAGGAAGTGATTATGATGGCATTACTGATTTAACTTTAGCAAATACGCTTCATCGTTATAAAAAATACAATAACGCAGAAGGTAATTCACCAACAGAGCAGCAATACCCAGATGCAGGCATTCCTAGCGCCGCTACTAATAACCCTAATATTGAAGATATTAATAAGGATAATACACTAAGCGAAACTGAAAATTATTACCAATATAAAATTTCAATTTCTCCTCAGGATATAAATCCAAATAATGTTGGTAAAAATTATATTGTAAACGTTTTAGATGGAACAACGACGATTGGTAATACTCAAAAAACGGTAAAATGGTATCAATTTAAAGTTCCAGTTACTGAGTTCGAAAAAGCAGTAGGGTCAATAGAAGGATTTAACTCTATTCGTTTTATGCGTGTGTTTATGAAAGGTTTTGATAAACCGGTTGTATGTCGTATTGCCCGCATGGAATTAGTAAGAAGCGATTGGAGACGCTATGCTTTTGATTTGCAAAAACCAGGAGAGTATATTGCTAACGATGATAATACCACCACATTTGACGTGTCGGGTGTAAGTTTGCAAGAAAATGGGGCCAAAGTACCTGTAAACTATGTTTTACCTCCAGCTATTGAACAACAACAAAACGTACAAGCTACTAACAATGTATTACTAAATGAGCAAGCATTATCATTAAGAGCTTGTAATTTAAAAGATGGTGATAGCCGAGCGATTATTAAAAACACGGAGTTAGATGTTCGTTCATTTAAAAAAATGAAGTTATTTATGCACGCCGAAAAGCTTGGAATAGACCCATTAAACGATGGCGATGTAACCGTTTTTGTTCGTTTAGGTTCTGATTATAATAATAACTATTACGAATACGAAGTTCCTGTAAAATTAACAAATCCTGGTTATTATGATCCTAATACAGATGATGGAAAGTACTCAGTTTGGCCAACGGAGAATGAGTTTGTGATTGATTTTGAAAAATTAACTTCTGCCAAAGTTCAACGCAACTCAGCAGTTGGAACTGATTTGGCGGCCATGCAAGTGCCTTATGTGGATGCGGATGGTAACAATAAAATTACAGTTGTAGGTAATCCAAACCTAGCAAGTATTAAGAGTATGATGATTGGTATTCGCAATCCTAAAGACGATGGAAGTTTACCAAAATGTGTAGAGGTTTGGGTAAATGAGTTACGATTAACTGATTTCGAAAATAAAGGAGGCTGGGCAACAACTGGAAGTGTGCAAGCTAAATTAGCCGATTTAGGGCAAATATCTTTAGCAGCAACCTACAGTAAACCATTTTTTGGAAGCATCGAAAAGAAAATTAGTGAACGAAGCCGTGAAACGAATTTTCAATGGGATGCCACTTCTACTTTTCAAATCGGTAAATTTTTCCCTGTAAAATGGAAGGTAAATTTACCTGTGTATTACGCGTATGGCGAAACCAAAATTACACCTCAGTTTAGCCCTTATGATCCAGATATTAAAATTGATAATCCTAACATTCCTGAGGATTTAAAAAAACAAATTAAGAAAAATGCACAAGATGTTACGGTGCGTAAAGGCTACAACTTTTCGAATGTGAGAATTGATGGTTTTAAAAAAGAGGGAGCAAAACCTATGCCTTGGGATGTATCTAACTTTTCTGTAACCTATGCTTACAATGAAATTACCAGACGAAATGTAAATATTGAAAATAGTATTATTAAAACCTACCGAGGAGCTTTATCATACAACTATGCTATTAATGCTAAAGCTTGGACTCCATTTAAGAAAACTAAATCCAAAATATTAAATAATAAGTGGATGGCTTTAGTGAAAGAGTTTAATTTGACGCCATTGCCAAGTCGTTTAGGATTTAATATGGATGTCAATAGAAGTTATAGCGAGTTATTAAACAGAGATATTACAACTTTTTATACTGGTAGCAGCGATAATTTAACACAAGCGCAGTTTAATAAAACTTTCAATATAACTCGTAACTACGATTTGCAATGGAACTTTACAAAGAATTTGAAATTTGATTTTACTGCCAATAATGATGGTCGTATTTTAGAACCACGTGGACGTATTGATACAGAGGAAGAAAAAGATAGTATTCGACAAAATTTAATAGCATTAGGTACAACAACTGGCTACAGACATCAATCCAACATAAATTTCCAAATACCAATTAATAAAATACCAATTTTTGATTTTATTAATGCAACAGCTCGTTACAGTACAACTTATACATGGGCACGAAGACCATTTGCTCAAGAATCAGTAGGTAACACCATTCAAAATACGAACACCAAAAATTTGAATGGAACTTTTAATATGATGACTCTTTATAATAAGATTCCATATTTCAGAAGAGTAAATACTGGTGGTAAATCGGCTAGTGCAAAAAAAGGTTCAGACAACAAACCAGTTAATGCCGTAAAGGATACTTCTAAAACCAAAAAAGATGAAACCAATGCTGTGAAAGATATTGGGGAGTTTTTGGCTAGAGGTATTATGATGATTAAACAAGTGTCGTTAACCTATCAAGAAACAAATGGAACTGGATTGCCAGGATTTTTCCCAAGTTCACAATACATGGGCTTAGATCCAAGCAAAGACTTTGCACCAGGTTATGGATTTATTAGCGGTTCAAATGATGATATATTAAATAAATCTATTCAAAATGATTGGTTGGTTAAAAATCCTAATCAGAGTTTGCCTTATACAACCACAAATAATAAAACCTTTACCTATCGAGGAAATGTAGAACCTCATGGAAGTTTAAAAATTGAATTAAACGGAACAAAAACTTATGGTAAAAATGAGTCGATGTTTGTGAGATACGATAGTATGCAAATTGATAATGGTAACAGAGGGTATTTGTTCGAAACACCAGCCAATACAGGTAATTATAGCATCAGTGTGTTTACATTAGGGAAATCGTTTAAAGATAAAGGAAATGTAAAAGATGGTTCTTCTGTATTATTTGACGAGTTTTTAGCTATTAGACAGGATGTAGCTAGAGATTTAGCAGCGGCTAATAGTACAGCGATTAAAGATCCTCTAATTGATGGAAGAGGTGATGCGTATTACGACGGGTATAGCAATACTCAACAAGATGTATTATTGGGAGCATTTCACGAAGCTTACACAGGTAGAAAAGTAAAAGGAGTAGGGACAGATAAAATGTTTAAACAAATTCCTTTACCAAACTGGACAGTAAGTTGGGATGGTATTGGTAAATTAAAATTTGTGAAGAAATTTTTCCAATCAGTTACCTTGCGTCATTCATACCGTTCAATGTATACAATTGGTGGTTACGCTAATAACCTATTATTTGTGGATAATGATAACGATGGTTATTCTGAATCGAGAGTTCCTGTTCAAAATTCATCAATTCTAGGTGTTCAGCAATCATCAAACTTTAACCCAAAATATACTATTGCAGGTGCTACTATTACGGAGGCTTTTAGCCCATTAATTAAATTTGACTTTAAGTTTAATAAACCAGGTTTATTAGCCAATTTTGAGATTAAGAAAGATAAAACTGTTAACTTAAATATTACTGGACCTCAAATTATTGAAACTAAAGGACAAGAGTATGTTGTGGGTATTGGTTACCGTTTCCCTAACCTAAAAATAAATGCGATTAAAATTAAAGGTCAACCAATTAAGAGTGACTTAAACTTTAAATTAGATTTATCTTACCGTAAAAACATGACTGTAATTAGAAGAATTGCAGATGAGATTAGCACACCAACTGGCGGGCAAAATATCATAACATTAAAAACAGCTTTAGATTATCAATTAACGCAAGCAATTAATTTACGACTATTTTATGATTGGATCAGAACAACACCACAAACATCCAATTCATTCCCAACGGCTAACACCAATGCGGGCTTTAGTTTAAGATTTAATTTACAGTAAAACAGCTTTGCTTTCTTTGCTTAACCTCCGCATTCTTTGCGGTTAAATAGGAAATACACATGAACGAAAAACTAAGTATGCAGGATTTGGGACGTTTAAGTTCAGATGAATTTAAGGCGTCTCAAAAAAATAACATCATTCTTGTATTAGATAATATTAGAAGTTTAAATAATGTAGGCTCTGCTTTTAGAACGGCCGATGCTTTTTTAATTGAAGCAATTTATTTGTGTGGTGTAACAGGCACTCCTCCAAAACCTGAAATAGAAAAAACGGCTTTGGGTGCTACCGAAACGGTTTCTTGGAAATACTTTAAATCAACTCAGGAAGCTATTAATGAATTAAAATCAAACAACTATTATATTGCCTCTATCGAACAAGCAAAAGATTCGATAATGCTAAACCAATTTCAAAAGCCGCAACAAGCTTTAGCTTTAGTTTTTGGAAATGAAGTATACGGTGTAGAGCAAGAAATTATTAACCAAAGTCATGCTTGCATCGAAATTCCTCAATTTGGAACCAAACACTCCTTTAACGTTTCGGTAAGTATGGGAATTGTGTTGTGGGAAATGTTGAGGTAATAAAAAGTACATAAAGATGAAAGTATTAAGATTAAAGATTGGTTCTATATTCAAAAACAATCTTTAATCTTATTTCTTAATACTTACGATACTTTTAATGGTATTTATTAAACACATCCCAACTTTCTAAATAAGCCTTATCTAATAATGCTTTGTTGAGGTTTAGTGTAATATTGTTCTTGTCAAAATAAAACTCTAAATCTTCGGTAGCTAAATTACCTGTTAAATCATCTTTTGCCATAGGGCAGCCACCAAAGCCATGTATCGCTACATCAAAACGCTGACATCCACTTTTGTAAGCCGCATCAATTTTTTCTTGAGCTTTATCTTTTGTAGAGTGGAGGTGAGCTCCAATTTCTACACCTTTAAATTCGGGAATAATATTAGAAAATAAGTAGCTGATATTGGTTTGGTCAGAAACTCCAATCGTATCAGAAAGCGCAATAATTTTTACACCCAAATTGCTTAACTTTTTTGTCCATTCAATTACAATATCGCTGTTCCAAACATCGCCATAAGGATTTCCAAAAGCCATCGAAATATATACTACTAATTCTTTGTTATGCTTCACGCATAAGTTTTGAATTTCTTCCACCCTTATTAAAGATTCTGCTATACTAGAATTGGCATTCCGTTGCTGAAAGGTTTCCGAAATAGAAAATGGAAACCCTAAATAACGAATTTCATCAAAAGAACACGCATCTTGAGCTCCACGAGTATTAGCAATAATGGCTAATAATTTACTTTTAGTTTGCGACAAATCTAATTGTTTTAAAACCGCCGCAGTATCATGCATTTGAGGAATGGCTTTTGGAGAAACAAAACTTCCAAAATCAATGGTGTCAAATCCAATATTCAACAACGAATTAATGTATTTTACTTTTACATCCGTTGGAATAATATCTTTGATGCCTTGCATCGCGTCGCGTGGACATTCAATTAACTTCATAATATGTTTTGTTTTATAAGTTCTTTATTAATGTTCTTTATCAATGCAGGACCTTCATAAATAAAACCTGTGTATAATTGAATTAAATCGGCACCAGCTTTTATTTTTTCAATGGCATCTTCAGGACTATGAATGCCTCCAACACCAATAACTGGAAACGCATTATTGGATTTTGTTTTTAAATAGGCGATGACTTCCGTACTTCTTTTTGTTAAAGGCTTTCCGCTTAAGCCCCCCATTCCAATTGCTTCAATTTCAGCTTTTGGGTAGGTTAGGGGTTCGCGGGCAATGGTTGTATTAGTTGCTACAATACCATCAATTTTAGTCGAAGCCACTATATCAATAATATCATCTAATTGCGAGTTGGTTAAATCGGGCGCTATTTTTAATAATAAAGGCTTTCGTTTTGGTTTTGAATTATTGATATTTTGTAAGTGATTCAGTAAATGTGTTAACGGTTCCTTATCTTGTAACTCTCTAAGGTTAGGAGTGTTAGGGGAGCTTACATTAACTACAAAGTAATCTACCACATCAAACAATGCATTAAAACAATATTCATAATCTTTAATAGCATCTTCGTTAGAAGTAACCTTATTTTTGCCAATATTGCCGCCAATAATGGCTTTTGTTTTTCTATTTTTCAAACGAATCACTGCTGCATCAACCCCTTCATTATTAAACCCCATTCGGTTAATAATTGCTTTATCGTTTGGTAATCTGAACAAACGAGGCTTATCATTTCCGGGTTGAGGTTTGGGAGTTAAAGTTCCAATTTCAATAAATCCAAAGCCAAGGGCTCCCAGTTCATTAAATACTTTAGCATCTTTATCTAAGCCGGCGGCTAGACCAACTGGGTTTTCAAAGTTGAGTCCAAATAGCTGTCTTTTTAGCTTAGGATGTTTGTATTCCAAAATGGATTTACTCATAAATCGCCCAAAAGGATTACCAAGGGCTAATTTCATGAGGTCAAATGTTAAATAATGAGCCTTTTCAGGATCTAATTTAAAAACTAAGGGCCTTAATAGTTGCTTGTACATAAGCTACAAAGATACGGTTTATGTGAATGAGATGAATTGAACATCAGCTATGTTGAAAAAAAAATACTTTTTTTTTAGATTTTTAACTAAAATTAAAAAAAACGTGTATTTTTGCACCAAATTAATAAAACCTAAACAAAAACCTAAAATGAAAAAAGTATTATCAATCGTTGCTGTAGCTGCTTTATCAGCTGCATTTGTATCTTGCGGACCTTCTAAAGAAGAATTAGCTGCTAAACAAAAACAAACTGAAGATTCATTAGCTGCTGTTGCTCAACAACAAGCTGATTCTTTAGCTAAAGTTGCTGAAGCTGAAGCTGCTGCTGCTGCTGAAGCTGCTGCTAAAATGGCTGCTGATTCAACTAGAATGGCTGATTCAGTTGCTGCTGCTACTAAAGGTGGTAAAAAACACTAATATTTAGTTAAAGCTAAAAATTAAAGCCTCGACATAGTCGGGGCTTTTTTTATGAAATTATTTTAATGATAGGAACACGGATTAAACAGATAAAACAGATTTGTACGGATTTAATCCGTTTGTAATTACTCTTAAAAATTGATCTGCGATAATCCGCCTAATCCGTTAAATCAGCGTTCTATTAATTTATAATCCAGTATACTTTCTAAATAATTTAATAGCCAAGGCTAATAAAATAATCCCAAATACTTTTTTGATGATGGCAATTCCTCCGGCTCCTAGTATTTTTTCTATTTTATCTAGATTTCTTAAAACAATGTAAACAATAATGACATTAAAAAAGATAGCTGTAATAATAGAAACAATATTATACTCTGCTCTAATGGATAAAAGTGTGGTTAAAGTTCCTGTACCAGCAATTAATGGAAATGCCAATGGTATAATGGAGGCGGTAGCAGGCATAGCGTCTTTTGCAATTTGAATACCCAAGATCATTTCAAAAGCAACAATAAAGAGTAAAATTGAACCAGCAATTGCAAAGTCGCCAACGGAGATACCGATGATATCTAATATGGTTTGACCCACGAATAAAAACACAATCATAATACCAAAGGATACAAAAGATGCTTTAGACGCATTAATGCCGCCAGTTTTTTGTTTTAAGCTAATGATGATCGGAATAGAGCCAATCACATCAATAACAGCAAAAAGAACCATTGTTACTTTTAAAATTTCAATAATATCGAATTGTAAATTCATGTTATATAGTTTTTTTACAAAGGTAGATTAATAATAGGAAATAAATAATGCAGTGTCCTTAAATAATTTGTAAGTTTATCCTATGATAAAAAATACTCTAATTGGCTTAACTGCCTTGTTTTTAGTTTCTTGTACGCAAGTTAATACATCATCTGATAAAGCCATTACGCAGGGGGGAGATACCGTTGCAGAAGTAGATATTTCTTTATCTAAAATGGATGCAGTTGAAGAATTGTCGAATATTGAAGAACCTAAAGAGGATAAAATTTTGTTTAAAGCGAGTGGTACTGAACCTGGCTGGTTTGCAGAGATTTCTCAGTACAAAATAAGAGTTGTATTAGATTATGGAAAGGATAGCTTGATTGCAGAAAATCAAGGACCTTTAATAAATGACAAAGAAGACTATAATTATTCAATTAAAGAAAATATTTCAATTAGTGCTTTAAATAAACCTTGCACTGCTGCTAGCGGAGACAAAGCCGATAGATTAGTAACTGTTTTATTTAAAGGCAAAAAATATACAGGTTGCGGTAGTTTTGTGAAATAATTATTAGGGTTCATTAAACCTTTGTTTTTTTTGTAAGTCTTACCTACAAATACAACTTAAAAAACAAACCATATATGAAAACGAAACAATTAACTTTAGGACTTGCTTTAGTAGCTATCGTAAGTGCTAGCATGTTCTCTTCTTGTAGAAAAAAACAAATTGAAGAAAAGGACACGGATACAGCATCTGCAAAAGACCAGTCTTTAGCTTCATCCACTGTTAATGACATGACGAGCATTTCTGACGAAGCTGGAAAAGGAAACGCAACAACGGTTTCAAGTTTTAAAACAGCCGAATCTAATGCTATTTTAAGTTCTTGCTCCGTAATTACTTATGATACTTTAGCCGCTGCTAAAACCATTACTGTTAATTTTGGAGCTACTAATTGTTTGTGTAATGATGGACGAAATAGACGAGGGTCTTTAATTATTAATTTCACAGGTAGATATAGAGATTCGAATACGGTTATTACTGTAACACCTCAAAACTATTTTGTAAATGATAATCAAGTAACAGGTTCAAAAACAATTACCAATAAAGGTCATAATGCAGCCAATCATTTAGTTTATGAAATTAATGCCAATATTAGTATCATCAAAGCAGGTGGTGCCGGAACGATAACTTGGCAAAGCACACGCCAACGTGAATGGATGTCAGGAGAAAATACTTTAACTTGGTCAGATGATGTATACTCGATAATAGGAAGTGCTAATGGCACAACAGCAAGTGGAGGTTCTTTTAATTCAATTATCACATCGCCTTTAATTAGAAATATGGCTTTCGGTTGCCGACGTCATTTTACACAAGGAACATTAGAGCATACTCCTTCTGGTAAAGCAACTCGCTATATTGATTTTGGAAATGGAGCTTGCGATGATCAGGCAACTGTAACCATAAATGGAAACATTTATAATATTACATTACCATAAAATAATTTTTTAGTTAGATAAGGGCTGGAGATTTTCTCCAGCCTTTTTTGTTAATAACACGCTCATTTTTTAGTTTTTTTAAGAGTTTATTGGCTAAATTTTTTAGTAATATTGTTTATGCTTTACAACTGGAAAATAGCTCTTTCTAATAAACACTTCCAAAACAGGTTTTTAATTTCTGTTGTTGTTTTAATAGGAATATTAATTGGTTTCGCGTCTTTATTAGCATATATCGAAACTAGACAAGGTCACACCTTCTATGATCCGATTTTAAATTTCATTAAACCTCGCGATGTTTCTGACTTTATATTTTTTGTTACCTATTCGGCGGCCTTAATAGGCCTGATTTATGCCTTTTTGTCGCCTTATAAATTTTTGCACCTCATTCAAATGTACGGAGCTTTAACTTTATTGAGAGTTGTAACCTTATTTTTTATTCCTTTAGAGCCACCTACAGCCATTATTCCTTTAAGAGATACTATTTTGACTCACACATTTTATGCAGGAAACGAACATTTAAAAGATTTGTTTTTTAGCGGACATGCAGCTACCTTGTTTTTATTTTATTTTTTCTGCGTTAATAAGGTTTTAAAATACACATTCTTGGCAGCTGCTATTGCTGTTTCGATTGGCGTTATGGTTCAGCATGTGCATTATAGTTATGATGTGATTGCTGCTCCAATTTTTGCTTACATCGCTTACCGTGTTATTACTAAGTTTTCAAAGCACTATCAAAATGACGCGCCTGTAGCTAACAGCTAACTGTCTAAAACATATTTTTTCTTTTCATTAAAACTAGTTCCTCCATCGTATTTTTGTATAACGATGAAGACACTATATAAATATATTTTAGCAAGTACTTTGCTATTTAATATGTTATCCTGTAAGCATCAGCAAACGGTTACAAAATCCAAAGATCCAAGCTCAACTAAACCAGAAAAAACGTCAAATTCTCTAAAAAAACAATATGCCATTAAGTTAGGCGTCAATGAGTCTGATATCAAAAATGAAATGCTCTATCAATTTATTAATGAATGGCAAGGCGTTCCTTATAAATATGCAGGAAAAGACAAAGCTGGTATTGATTGTTCAGGATTAACTTCTACCTTATATTTAAAAGTGTATAATAAAACAATTTCATCCAATACCAAAGCCTTAGTGGGAGAAGTGAAAAAAATTAGCGAATCCGATTTAAAAGAAGGGGATTTAGTTTTTTTTAATACGAATGGAAAAAGTATTTCCCATGTAGGTGTGTATTTACAAAACCATAAGTTTGTACACGCCTCGACAAAAAAAGGTGTAATGATTAGCGATTTGAATGAACCTTATTTTAAGCAAACTTATGTGCGTTCGGGTAGGGTGAAGTAAGGCAATAAATCTCCGCAAATTCTGTTATTATTAAATTTATGTCATCACACTAAGGCGTGAGAGCGGAGTCGAAGCAAATTTCAACTAATTAAAATATAGCAATGAATAAACTCATCCTTACTGTTTTATTAATTATTCATTTTACGTTTACTTATTGTCAAACTTGGACTCAATTAGCCGATTTTCCTGGTGGACCAAGAGACGATGGAACTTCTTTTACCATCAATAATAAAGCTTATTGTTTTTCAGGACTCGAACCAGGTTACCAATGTATGCCCAATGGCTATGTGTTTGATGCAGTTTCAGAAACTTGGTCGCCAATGGCATCATTACCTGCTGGCAAAGAACGACAGTATGCCACCGCTTTTTCTTATAATGGAATTGGTTATATGTTTGGCGGCTTAAAATGTGACAATAGTTGTTTGAATGATTTCTGGCAATATTCGGTATCAACCAATTCATGGACAGCCTTGCCAGATTTTCCTGGCTCTGGGAGACAAGGCATGGTTAATTTCGTAATTAAAGATAAAGTATATATTATTGGAGGAAGGCCAGCTAGTAATAATGCCGTTAATGAAGTGTGGGAATATAATTTTACAACCACAACTTGGACTCAAAAAAACAATATACCGCTCACAGGTATGTGGCGAGGAGCTGCTTTTGCCATTGATACTGTTGGTTATATATGTTACGGAATGAACAGCTCACTTCCCGAGGCATATAACCACAACATGTATCGGTATGATTATGTAAATGATACGTGGTCTGTAGTTCCAATTATTATGTTGCCACTTCGGAGGTATGTTGCATGTGCAGTAGTTAACAAAAAAGCTTGTTTGTATGGCGGACATGATACGTTGAATGTGATTAACAATGATATAAAATTATTTGATCCAGCTGATACGAGCCTAACTACTTATGCAGGTGTACCAACTATTGGGAGGAGAGGAACCATGTTTTTTTCATTGAACGATGTATTTTATATAACAGCAGGTTTGGATACAGCATATAATCGTATCAAGGAGACGTGGAAGAACGATGCTTTTGTTGGATTAAAAGAAAATGAAGAGCAGTTAAATGTTAAAGTATATCCAAATCCAGTTAATGATAAATTGACTATCGTTTTAAATTCTCAGTCAAATGCAATGATTCAACTCTATAATCAATTAGGCGAATTGGTTTTTGAAGAAAAAATACAGACCAATACATCAGAAATTAATACGTTTTTTCTTGCTAACGGGATTTATCTGCTATCTATAAAAACACAAGAGGGCATTAGCTCTAAAAAGGTTGTTATTAGTCACTAATTACTAAGAAGTGATTGTAATGCCATTTTTTCTGGTTCGGTTGCAATAATTATAATAGATTTACTTTGACCAAGCTCATTGAGTATTAATTCCTTTTTATAATTTTTTAATTTCTCTGGATCATAATTAAATTTCATTTCCATTTCTAGTATAATTTGTGCCACTAATGCATATTTTTCTTTGAAGTAAATTTGGTAAAGATCCTTACAATTTTTAAAGTTATTTAGAATATTTTTTACTGACGCTTTTAAATCTTCATCACTAAAAGGCAAAAACATAACTTCATTAATGAGCTTCATTATTTTTTTTAAACTATCAGGGACGATCTCATTAGAGTTTGATAAATAATTAATTGTCGCTAGGCTTTTTTCATAAGACTCTACTCTCCAAAGGTGTTTTAAAACTATCTTTTTTGAAGATTGTTTTTTGTAAATACTTTTATAAAAAGAAAGATTTTCTTTCTCTAATTCTCTATAAGCTGGCTGACCATTGTATAAATAATTTTTTGATACAAGCGTTTTATAGTTATGCAAATAATCATTCAGAAATATTGACTCGCACAAGCCAATATAGATATAGAAAACACTATCTTTCTCTATATTGAAAATTGTATCTTTTTTATTATTAATTGTACTTGAATTTAAACAATTAACTGTGTAAAAAGTAGGAATATTTAGTGGAGATTTTTGACAATAATTATTTTGAGTATTTAAGGCAAGAATAAGAGTGAATAAAAAAAATCTGGGCTTAAATTTCATCGCTTTTCTGGGTTGTTTTTTCCTTCATACCAAATTAGTAATTAATAATAGTAACTCCTAATAAAAGGAAAGCCCTATCAATAGGCTATATATAACCAAAAAACGTTAATACTATCAAGACTTCACTGTTAAAAACAATCTCTTTTCGTAAATTTAAAAGGCATGATTGATTGTAATTTAACAACATGATTAAATTTTTCTATAAAACTCTTTTTGCCTTTTCAACAGTGCTAATTATGGCATTTGTTTCTAAAAAGCAATTACCAACAGATACACCTAAAATTGCACCACCTTTTTTAAACGCTCAATCTCATTGGGTAGATTCTGTTTTTAATTCTTTGAATTCCGACCAACGCTTAGCACAACTTTTTATGGTTGCCGCTTATAGTAATAAGGATATGAAGCATGTGGCCGAAATTAGAGAATTGGTTGAGAAATATAATATTGGCGGATTAATTTTTATGCAAGGTGGCCCTTTACGCGAAGCCAAACTAAATAACTATTACCAAAGCAAAGCAAAAACACCTTTGATGATTTCGATTGATGGAGAGTGGGGACTAGCGATGCGTTTAGATAGTACACCAAAGTATCCAAAACAAATGACCTTAGGTGCTATCAAAAATGATTCGTTGATCTATTACATGGGAAAACAAATTGCACGCGAGTGTAAACGTATGGGCATACATGTAAACTTTGCGCCCGTAGCTGATATCAACAACAACCCATTAAATCCAGTCATCGGGATGAGAAGTTTTGGAGAGAATAAATTTAATGTAGCTAACAAAGCAGTGATGTATATGAAAGGCTTACAAGCCGAAGGTGTAATGGCAAATGGAAAACATTTCCCAGGTCACGGAGATACAGATAGTGATTCGCATAAAACATTACCTGTTATTAGTGCTTGTAAAGAACGCATGGATACATTGGAGTTATATCCTTTTCAGCAATTATTTGATCAAGGTTTATCAAGTATTATGGTAGCACATTTGTTTGTACCCTGTTATGATACGACCAAAAATACAGCAACTACTTTATCGCCTTATATCATTCAGGATTTATTAAAAAAACAATTAGGCTTTCAAGGTTTGATATTTACTGACGCCTTAAATATGAAAGGTGTGGCGAGTTTTTATGAACCTGGAATAGTGGATGTAAAAGCCTTATTGGCAGGTAATGATGTATTGTTGTTTGCTGAAAATGTTCCTAAAGCGATGGAGCAAATTAAATTAGCAATTGCAAAAGGGCAAGTCACGCAAGAAGATATTGACGCACGTTGCAAAAAAATATTGAAAGCTAAATTTTGGTGTGGTTTAAATAATAAGCAATACGTAAATCCAAAACATTTGTATGAAGATTTGAATAATAAGGCTTCGTTTGTGATGAATAGCAAGTTAGCAGAAGCTTCAGCTACTTTATTAAAAAATGAAAAATTGCTTTTACCATTACAGCGTTTAGATACTATGAAAATCATTGAAGTATCTATTGGTGATGAAAAAGCAAATGTATTTTCAACTACTTTAAATAAATATGCAAAAGTTTCGCACGTGGGTATAAGTCACGACGCTACTAAAAAAGAAAGAGATACCTTATTCGCAAAATTAAAAAACTATAATTTAGTTATTTTACAACTCAATAAAACGTCTTATCGTCCTGCTAAAAATTATAGCTGTACTGATGGAAGCATCGAACTGATTTCTAAAATATGTGAGCAAAAAAACACTATTGCTTGTTTAAACTCTAATCCTTATTTGATTAATAAATTAGAAAACATCAATAAAGCCAAAGCTATTTTATGTTTATACGAAGATAA
>ERZ724520.520-NODE-520-length-20554-cov-4.970486_pt1 | contig 20554 bp, 21 predicted proteins | sample MGYA00376053_ERZ724520 | MGnify/ENA primary metagenome ERZ724520 (study PRJEB28724, sample SAMN07190886) | activated sludge metagenome | isolation source: activated sludge of sewage treatment plant in Hong Hong | place: USA: Christiansburg, Virginia | collected...
TCTCCTCATCCGACAAATACCTGCCTTCCGCATGGCAATACCCTGTGTAGTTCATACCGGCCCACCACACAAATCCGCCCACAGTCAGAACGGTCACTGCCAGAAAAAACCGCTTTACATATTTCATTTAAAAATCTCCATTAACATCCAATTATCCACAAAGAATTTTTTGATAGAACGCTATATATCTTCAATCCATGTAAGCCATATCTCCAATGCATGTAATTTTTATAGAAACCTGCGCGCAGTAATCCCGACACACGGGTGCGTATTTGGCGGTGAACGATGAAGTGAAAAACATGCCTCGTCCTTGAGGTGTGGGGCGGGGTTTATTTCAGATGGTCTAACAACACATCCAGCCCGGTTTGCCATTGCGGATTTTCAATGCCCAGCGCGTGCCTGAGCTTGCTGCAATCCATCACGGAATTCATCGGGCGTTGAGCTGCCACCGGATACTCATGCGTGCCAATGGGGATGACGCGCGGTTTTTTTGTGAGCATGCCTTTGGCGAATGCGCTTTCAATAATCTGTTCTGCGAATGCGTGCCAGGTGCAAGCGGGCGCGCCGGCATAATGGTAAATGCCCGGTGCCAGATTGCCTGCCAACATTGCCTGCGCGGCTTTCACGAGCGTGACGGCGATGTCGCCGGCGTGTGTCGGGCAGCCGTATTGATCACCCACCACCCGCAGCTCATCGCGCTCACGCGCCAGCCGCAACATGGTTTTGGGAAAATTGTTGCCGTATCGCCCGAACACCCAGCTGGTGCGCAACACCAGTGCGCGGCTGCAATCGTCGAGTACTTGCTGCTCTCCCACGTGTTTGCTGTGGCCGTAAACCGAGCGCGGCTCGCAAGTATCCGTTTCTGTCCATGCTTCGCCCGGTGGCCTGTCACCTGAAAAAACATAATCGGTAGACACATGCAGGAGTGGAATGCCGTGGGTTTCTGCCGCAAACGCAAGATGGCCCGCCCCGGTGGCATTGATAGCAAACGCTTGTTCTTCTTCGCTCTCCGCGCGGTCAACAGCGGTATACGCGGCGGCATTGATCACAGCATGCGGCTGGTATTTCGCCAGCGCATTGTGGATGGTGGCAGGATCCGTGATATCCATCTCGCTGCGCGAACAGCGCACCAGTTCGACATCGGGCAAGGAAAGCCCGGCAAATTCCTGGCCAAGTTGCCCGTCACCGCCAGCGACCAGTATGCGCAGCATCACCATTGCTCCTCTTTCCATGTTGCAGCGAGTGTATGCAATGTTGGCAGTGCCTCATCTTTTGCCGACAACAACGGATTACTCACCGGCCACTGGATGCCGATGGCGGGATCATTCCACAACACGCCGATCTCATCACCCGGCTGATAATATTCCGTGCACTTGTAAAGGAAGTCTGCATCGTCCGACACAACACAAAACCCGTGGGCGTAACCGGGTGGGATGTAGAACTGGCGATGGTTGCTGTCGCTCAGTTCCACCGCAACGTGTTGGCCAAATGTACTGGAATGGGGATTGATATCCACGGCCACATCAAAGACAGTGCCGCGTGAAACGCGTACCAGTTTTCCCTGCGGCCGCAAACGTTGTGCATGCAAACCGCGCAACACGCCTTTTGAAGAACGCGAATGGTTGTCTTGCACAAACGGCGGAATGCCGATGTTGTTATACGTGTCTGCCCGCCAGGTTTCCTGAAAAAACCCGCGGCTGTCACCATGCACTTTCGGCTCCAGTATCAGGACGCCGGGCAACACCGTTTCGATCACACGCATCATCGGCCAAACTCAAGCAGGTCGATCAGGTATTCGCCGTAACCACTTTTCTTCAACGGCTCGGCCAATGTGCGCAGCTGGTTATCGTCAATCCAGCGTTGGCGCCAGGACACTTCTTCCGGGCTCGCCATTTTCATGCCTTGCCGGTGCTCGATAGTCTGTACAAACTGCGATGCCTCGAGCAATGAATCGTGTGTGCCGGTATCCAGCCATGCTGTGCCGCGTCCCATAATTTCCACGCGCAATTTGCCGCTATGCAGATAGATATTGTTGATGTCGGTAATTTCCAGTTCGCCACGCGGTGATGGCTTGATGGATTCTGCATGTTTGACAACATGGTTATCATAAAAATACAGGCCGGTTACCGCATAGCGCGATTTGGGTTTTGACGGTTTTTCTTCCAGGCTGATGGCCTTGCCATTCTGGTCAAACTCCACCACACCAAAACGCTGAGGATCTTTTACCTGATAGGCAAAAACGGTTGCGCCTTCGCGTTTCTCTGCCGCCTGCGCCAGGTTTTGCGAAAACTGTTCGCCAAAAAACAGGTTGTCACCCAGCACCAGCGCGCAGGCAGAATCACCAATAAACTCTTTGCCAATAATAAATGCTTGCGCCAGCCCGTCCGGGCTGGGTTGCACTGCGTAGCTGAGTGAAATACCCCAGCGCGAACCGTCGCCCAGTAATTCAACAAACCGTGGTGTATCTTGCGGCGTAGAAATGATCAGGATTTCGCGGATACCGGCCAACATCAACGTGGTCAGCGGATAGTAGATCATCGGCTTGTCATAAATCGGCAGCAGTTGCTTGGAAATAGCCAACGTAACCGGGTGCAAGCGTGTGCCGGAACCGCCGGCGAGAATTATGCCTTTCATCGTTGCGTTCTCTCCATTTGAAATAGTTATTCGCCAAGCCCGAGACGTTGCATCTGGTAGCTGCCATCGAGTACATGTTGCCACCAGCCCTGGTTATCCAGATACCAGCGCACCGTTTTTCGTATACCGCTTTCGAACGTTTCTGCCGGTGACCAACCCAGTTCGCGCTGTATTTTACTGGCGTCGATAGCATAGCGCACATCATGGCCGGGGCGGTCTGCCACATGCGTGATCAGGTCGCGGTAATGTGCGACACCTGCCGGTTTTTCCGGACGCATTTCTTCCAGCAGATCGCAAATGGTATGCACCACTTCAATATTCTGTTTTTCATTGTGGCCGCCAATGTTGTAGGTTTCATTGATCACGCCATGTTTTGCCACGGTATACAGTGCACGCGCATGATCATCGACATACAACCAGTCACGCACCTGGTTGCCTTTGCCATACACCGGCAACGGCTTGCCGGACAGGGCATTGAGAATCATCAGCGGAATCAGTTTTTCCGGAAAATGGTACGGCCCATAATTATTTGAGCAATTGGTCACCAGCGTTGGCAGGCCATAGGTTTCATGCCAGGCGCGCACCAGATGATCGGATGACGCTTTGCTGGCGGAATACGGCGAGTTAGGCGAGTAGGCCGTTTCTTCTGTGAACAAACCGGTAGGGCCCAGCGCACCATACACTTCGTCTGTGGAGATATGGTGAAACCGGAAAGTGGATTTTTTTTCTGGTGCGAGCGCCAGCCAATATTTACGCGCGCTTTCCAGTAGCGTGTAAGTGCCGACAATATTGGTTTCGATGAATGCAGCGGGACCATCAATGGAGCGGTCCACATGCGACTCTGCTGCCAGATGCATCACCACATCCGGTGAAAACTCGGCCAATACCGCATCCAGGGCACTGGCATGGCAAATATCAATCTGCCTGAAATGGTAGCGGTCAGAATGGGCTACATCGGCCAGCGATTCCAGGTTGCCTGCATAGGTCAATTTATCAATGTTGATAACGGTGTCGGTTGTATGGCCAATAATATGGCGGATTACCGCTGAGCCGATAAATCCCGCACCGCCGGTTACCAGTATTTTCACGATGTTTGTCTCTCTGTCAGGTGTTTGGCCTTGCGTCCGTAATGGTCGTCGAAACGCACGATATCGTCTTCGCCCAGATACGCGCCTGATTGTACTTCAATCAGCTCCAGCGCGATGCTGCCGGGATTTTCCAGCCGGTGCGTGACGCCCAGCGGAATATAGGTGGACTGGTTTTCAGACAACAGGAATTCTTCATCGCCCCGCACGACACGTGCGGTGCCGCGTACCACGATCCAGTGTTCTGCGCGATGGTGATGCATTTGCAGTGAAAGGCATGCGCCCGGTTTTACCGTGATGCGCTTGACCTTGTGGCGATCGCCTTCGCCGATGGAATCATAAAAGCCCCAGGGCCTGTACACCTTGCGATGTGAATGCACATGACTTCTCTGTTGTTCTGTCAACGTTTCGACAATCTTCTTGATGTTTTCTGATTCACTTTGTGGTGCCACAAGAATGGCATCATCTGTTTCTACGATGATGAGGTTACTCACGCCCATCGCCACGACCAGTTTTTCTTCCGAAAATACCGTGCTGTTTACAGTATTGTGCAATACGACATCGCCGCGCGTGACATTGCCGTCGACATCCTTTTCCATACTGTCAGCAAGGCTGCTCCAGCTGCCAACATCACTCCATGCTGTGTAGCAAGGCACGACGACCGCTTTATCGGTGTGTTCCATCACCGCATAGTCAATCGAGATATCCGGTGATGCAGAAAAGGCATGGTTGTCGAGGCGAATGAATCCAAGGTCCACACTGTGTGCGGCATAGGATTTCTTGCATGCATCCATCACTGCTGGTGCGTGGGTTTGCATGGCGGACAACAGCGTAGCGGCACGGAACATGAACACGCCGCAATTCCAGAGATATTCACCGCTTACCAGATATTTTTGTGCAGTGGCGGCATCGGGTTTTTCAACAAATTTTTCGACATGGAATCCATGGGCTGCTGCGCTGTTTTCTACAGCATTGCCACGTTTGATGTAACCATACCCGGTAGCAGGAAAGACCGGCTGCACGCCAAATGTCACAAGATGCCCGGCTTCTGCCAGCGGTCTGGCAGCCAGCACCATGGCGCGAAAGGCATCGGCATCTGTGAACAGGTGGTCAGAAGGCAGCACCAGCAGGCTGTCATCCGGGCTGGATGCCAGCGCCGCGATGGTCACCGCCGGTGCGGTGTTACGCGAACACGGCTCGATGATGATCTGTTTTTCGACAACGCGCCCCTCAACCTCGCCCAATTGTTCAGCAGCCATGAACCGGTGTTCGGTGTTGCAAATCACTAGCGGCGGGGCGAAACCTTCCGCCTGTACACGCGCCAGTGTCAGCTTGAACAGCGACTGTCCGTCAAACAACGGCAAAAACTGTTTGGGATGGCTTTCCCGTGACAACGGCCACAAACGCTTGCCGGCGCCACCGGACAGGATGACCGGGATAATCACAGAGGACTCTTTGTTTTATCAGTAATTTTTTATTATGGCATTTAGGGCACAGGCTGTCAGCCGCCCCGCTTAGGCGTTAAGCTGGCCATGATTTTTTCGGGCATCGGCTAGCACCCCCTATGAGAACTGAATTCCTGCGTTTTTTGCTCACAGGCAGCGCCAATACGGCGGCATCCTGGGCGGTCTACCTGTTTTTCAACCTGTTTTTGCCCTACACAGCGGCTTATACGATCTCCTATGCATTCGGGATGGTCTTCACCTATTACATGAACACCCGCTGGGTCTTCAAGGTGCCGATGAAGTGGAGCACGTTCATGCAGTTCCCCGTGATTTTTGCGCTGCGCTACTGCATGGATGTGAGTGTGCTGTTCATTCTGGTGAAATACGCAGGCTGCCCGGAAACCTATGCACCACTGGTGACTATCGGTTTGACGATGCCAGTGGGTTTCCTGCTGTCACGGTTGGTATTGAAGCGGCGCACACACGGCGCACAGGCGCTCCCGGAAGAAAACCAGCCTAGCGTTTAGGCCGGACGTACAGTACCAGGCTGTGACCCACGAGCTCGAAGCCGTTGGCCGCCGCCAGCTCTTTCTGGATCCGCTCGATATCTGCATTATGGAACTCCACTACCCGGCCGGTCTCGGTACAGACCATGTGGTCGTGGTGTTCATCGCCGCGGTTCAGCTCGAACACCGCGTAGCCGCCATCGAAATTGTGGCGCGTCACCAGCCCGGCACCCTCAAACTGGGTCAGTACACGGTATACCGTGGCCAGACCCACATCCTCGCCAGTCTCCAGCAGGTTCTTGTAGACATCCTCTGCACTGAGGTGGCGCTGGTTATTGGTTTCCAGCATTTGCAGGATCTTGATGCGTGGCACAGTGACCTTGAGTCCGGCCTTGCGCAATTCCTGATTTTCACCCGCCATGTCATGCCCCTTCTAGCGCTATCGACTATCGGGTATTATCGCCGCTCGCTGAAGCCAGTGGTATCCCGTTCTCCATGTCAATCTTACTGCACCGCCCACTTGTACGTCTGCTATTGCCAGCATTGTTTCTGCTAGGCATCACGGCCTGCTCGTTTCCCGGCGTTTACAAGCTGGATGTGCAGCAGGGCAACATCATCACGCAAGAAATGGTCAACCAGCTGAAGCCGGGCATGACCCGCCGTCAGGTGCGCTACATCATGGGCACACCGCTGCTGATAGACAGCTTCAATGATGATCGCTGGGACTATTTCTATTCCCTGAAAAACGGGGAGAGCGAACTGGCACAGGAACGCCTTACCCTGTTTTTTATTGATGACCAGCTGGTGAATATGCAGGGCAACTTCCGTCCTGAGCAGGCCGCCACTCGCCAGTCCAAGGCTGAAGCCAAGACAACAACCGAGTAATACTGTTGGGCTGAATTAGCGTCGACGGGATTTGTCAGCGCGCTGTCGCCGGGCTTCTTTGGGATCCAGCAGCAGTGGCCGGTAGATTTCTACGCGGTCACCGTCTTGAAGCACATATCCGCCATCCACCACCTTGCTGAATACCCCGAGCGTGCACCCGCCCAGCGCCAGCCCGGGGAACGCATCAGCTATTCCGGATAACGCCACGGCCTGCTGTGCTGTGCAACCGGTTTTGACTTCCAGTGCGTCTACCCACTGTTTTTCTGGCGTGGCGCAGGCGACCTCAATCCTGATGTTTACCGGCATCAATGCGCTCCTCCGTACAGCGTGTGGGCGCGGCGGCACAGCGAATCCACCAGATTGCTTGCCACGCCCTCGAACAGTTTACCGGCAGCAAGATTGGCCAGTGTGCCATCCAGCTCGAACTGCAGATCCAGTGACACCTTGCAGGCTTCCGGTGCCAGGGCATCGAATTGCCAACGGCCTGCCAGCGAGCTGAACGGACCTTCCAGCAACTCCATCACGATGGTGTGCGGGCGTTGCAGGCGGTTACGCGTGGCAAAGCTCTGGCTGATGCCAGCGCGACTGAGCTGCAAGCGCGCTTCAATAACATCCGCTTCTGCCAACAGGACGCACGCCCCCACGCAGCCATCCATATACTGCGGATAGGCCTCGATGTTGTTGATCAGGTCAAACAACTGCTCTGCCGGATAAGGCAGCAGCGCAGTCTTGGCGATACGGGTGATGGGCATAGCGGCACATTTAATACGGGAACGTACATTCTAACACTGGCACCCTGCGCCTATAATGACCGGATGAGCAAATCAAAAAGCAACGACAGCGGCGGCACTATCGCCCTCAACAAAAAAGCGCGTCACGATTATTTCATCCAGGATCGCTACGAAGCCGGGATTTCCCTGCAAGGCTGGGAAGTCAAAAGCCTGCGCGCCGGCAAGTGCCAGCTGGTGGATTCCTACGTGTTGCTCAAGGATGGCGAAGCGTTCCTGCTCGGCGCACACATTTCGCCATTGCAAAGTGTATCGACCCATTTTGTGGCAGACCCTGCCCGCACCCGCAAGCTGTTGCTGAAAGACCGTGAGCTGGCCGATATTTTTGCTGCAGTACAGCAGAAAGGTTATACCTGTGTCTGTACAGCCATGTACTGGAAAAGGCATCTGGTGAAATGTGAAATTGCGTTGGCCAAAGGCAAGGCCGAACACGACAAACGCGATGTGGAAAAAGAGAAAGACTGGCAACGGGAAAAACAGCGGTTGATGGCGGCACAGTAATTACCATTCTCTGGGCAGCAATCATCATTCCCTGGTGCGATTTTTTTCCTCGATCCAACGCGCCATATAGTAACTGCTCTTGTGCTGGTGATGGCGCAACATCCGCCCGACAAAATTCTGCAATCTGCGCTGGCCTATTTCTTCATTCGCCACCGCCAGCTGGTGCATCAGCCTTGCACCCTGTTCCACTTTGTTAAAGCATTGCTGCAAAATGGCAGTGGCATTTTGCTGTGACGCCTGCCACAGCGCGCTGTCCTGATATAACTGCACAGCATCATCGGCAAACGCCTGCGCATCATCGGCAATCAATCCCGGCCATGGCAAATCATCATGCATGGATTCTGCGCCAATAGATGTCGTAACGCTCGGTGTGCCCGCTAACATGGCGTCTGCCAACTTGCCTTTGATGCCGGCACCAAAACGCAAGGGCGCGAGACAAACGCGCGCCGATTTTATTACGTCAAGCGCGTCATCTGCCCAGCCTTGCACAAGAAAACCGTCGTGTACATTGTGCAATTCACGCGCTTTCTGTGGCGTATACGCGCCATAAATATGCAGGTGCGCCTGTGGCAGTTGCGTGCGGATTTTTGGCCAGATAGTTTGTTTTAACCACAACACGGAATCCCAGTTCGGTGCATGCAGGAAATTGCCGATAGTCACAAAGTGTTCCCTCTGCGAGTAACTGCGCCAGTTTTTGCTATCAGGCATGTCGAGCAGGAACGGGCAATGGCATAGCAAATAATCCGGCACGGAAAATTGACGAGTGAGCAGATCAATTTCAACATGGGAAATGACCAGCGACAGGTCGCAGCGAAAAATGGCAGCGATTTCACGCGCCGTTATATCCAGTTGCGCCATGGTTTTGTAAAGGTCTGCTTGATAAAGATCAGCAGGATTTTTTAACAATGCCTGTCGTGCTTCACGCAAACAGTGCAGGTCAGAGGTTTCCAGTACACGCAAGGCGTTGGGGCAATTCTCTTCCACGCGCCAGCCAAACTGCTCTTCCGTCATGAAGCGGTCAAACACGACAATATCCGGATCCAGTGCATGCACCCAGGTATCAAAGCTGCTGCAGTTCAGCGTAATGGCTTGTTCAGCTACGCCCAGCGCAACAAGGTCTGCGCGGGTATCGCCGGGCATGGCTGCGCTGGCAAACGTAACGGCATAACCGTGCATCAATAGCTGTTCGATAATTTGCAGCATATGTGAACCCGCTGCCGATGAGCGCGGCTCCGGCCATACACTGCCAATAATCAGTGCTGCGTCTTGCGGCATAAAGGCCTCAGCTGTTTTCCAGCTCTGTCCAGCGTGCGTAACACGCGTCCAGGTTCTGCTGGGTGTCTGCCAGCAATGCCAGCACTGCTTCCGTTACCGTGCGTTCCTGCGAGAAGAAATGTGCAGCCTGTGTCTGTTCTGTCAGGCGGGTAATATCCGATTCCAGCTGCTCGATTTTCAGCGGTAACTCTTCCAGTTCACGCTGTAATTTATATGACAGTTTGCTCGCGGGTTTCTGGGCGGAGGGTTTTTTCTCAACCGGCGTTATTTTCTTGACGGCCGCGGGCTGGGCGATCCTGGCGAGTTCATTCTGCCAATCGGTATAGCCGCCGACATGCTCACTGATCTTGCCATTGCCTTCGAACACCAGCGTGCTGGTGACAACGTTATCCACGAAACTGCGGTCGTGGCTCACGAGCAACACCGTGCCATCAAATTCGCACAACAATTCTTCCAGCAGTTCGAGTGTTTCCATGTCGAGATCATTGGTCGGTTCATCCAGCACCAGTAAATTGGCTGGTTGGCTGAAGAGTTTGGCGAGAATCAGGCGATTCTGTTCGCCGCCAGACAAACGCGACACCGGTGTGCGCAAGCGTGATGATTCGAAGAGAAAATTATTCAGGTAACTGATCACATGCAGTGCTTTGCCGTTGATGTCGATAAAATCACGCCCGCCGCCGACGTTGTCCACGGCGTTGGCTTTCATGTCCAGTGTGGCGCGCAACTGGTCAAAATACGCGACTTGCAGTTTCGTGCCGCGCTGGATGGTGCCGCGGGTGGGTTCCAGCTCGCCGAGTATCAGTTTCAATAGTGTGCTTTTGCCGCTGCCGTTCGGGCCGATCAATCCAATGCGGTCGCCGCGCACAACGGTGGTGGACAGGTGGCTGATGATGTCGCGCTCGCCAAAACAAAAACTGACGTCGTCCAGTGCAGCCACCAGCTTGCCGGATTGTGCAGCCTGATCGAGTTGCATGCGTGCAGTGCCGGTCTGTTCACGCCGTGCTGCACGCTGTTCGCGCATCGCTTCCAGTGCACGCACGCGCCCCTCGTTGCGGGTGCGTCGTGCTTTCACGCCTGTACGGATCCAGCGCTCTTCTTCAGCGAGTTTCTTGTCAAATTCACTGTTGGTTTTTTCATCCGATGCGAGACGCTGTTCGCGATAATCCAGAAAACCGCGGTAATCACCCCGCCAGACAAATACCTGGCCGCGATCAATTTCCCAGATTTGTGATGCGATTTTTTGCAGGAACGCACGGTCGTGTGTCACCAGCACTACCGCGCCGGGAAAACTGGCGATCTCCTGTTCCAACCACATGATGGCTTCGATATCGAGATGGTTGGTCGGCTCGTCGAGCAACAGGATATCCGGCTCCTGCACCAGTGCGCGTGCGAGTGCTGCACGCCGCCGCCAGCCGCCGGATAAACTCGCCAACGTCGCATCGGCATTCAGGTCCAGGCGTTGCAACACGGTCTCTACCTGTTGCTGCAAACGCCAGCCGTCCACTGCTTCCAGCGCCGTCTGCACTTTTTGTAAACGGTCCAGCGCTTCGTCGTTGTCCAGCGGCTCGCTGATCAGGTGATGGTACTGCTGCAACAGTTCGCCCGCCTGGCTCAAGCCGCTCGCCACCCAGTCAAAAATGGTTTGTTCGCTCGCGGCAGGCAATTCTTGTGAGAGTTCAGCTACGCGCAAATTGGAGGTGCGCCAGATCTGGCCACCATCCGGTTGCTGGCGGTTGGCGATCAGACTCAGAAGGGAAGATTTTCCTGCGCCGTTGCGGCCGAGCAGGCCGATCCGGTCACCTTCAGCCAGGTTGAGGTTCACATTGTCGAGCAGCACATGGGTGCCAAACGCGAGATGCGTTTGTTCAAAACGGAGTAATGACATGATCAGGCCTTGGCAATAACGGTAGAAGCAAAACGCTGGATATCGACCAGTTTTTTGTCGAGGGTTGTGGTGTCTGATGGAAGACTGTATGTGTTGTGGAAACCGATTATCGCATCAGTGACACCCTTGTCCTGCAGGCGTTTTACACCGTCCACGCTGTAAGCATCGGCGGAGATGGCGTGGATCTGGAAATCATCCCGCTCGCGGCCAAATTCCCGCAAGTAGGTTTTCAGTCTGGCCAGCAGTGGATCCAGCTCATCGATTTCACCGCCACCGTGCAACCAGCCATCGCCGTATTGTGCTGCGCGCTTGAGTGCCGCATCAGAGTGGCCGCCGATCAACAGGGGAATGGGCTGGGTCGGGGTGGGGCAGAGCTTGAGGCTGTCGATCTGGTAGAACTCCCCGGAAAACGCATGGTAGCCGCCGCTATTGAGCTGACGGAGGATGGCCAGCATCTCATCGAAACGCTTGCCGCGCTTTTCCCAGCGTTCGCCACAGGCTGCGTAATCCTCGGGCCAGGGAGACAGCCCCAATCCAAGCAGCAGGCGATTATTGGACAGCACAGCCAGCGAGGTGGCCTGCTTGGCCACCAGCACAGGTTGGCGTACGGGCAGCTTGTAGACAAACGGGTAGAAGCGGAGTGTGTCTGTCGCGGCAGCGATGGTCGCCATGAGCACAAACGGGTCGATAATCGGCTTGTCTTCCAGGAAATCCCGCTCGCCGCTGGCGGTGTACGGGTATTTTGTGTCAGAGCGTTGCGGGTAGATGATGCTGTCCGGCACGGCAAATGCGCTGAAGCCATGGCTCTCGCAGGCCTTGGCCAAAGGCACGTACCAGGCCGGATCGATCATGCTTTCGACAAAAGTGAAACGCATGCGAGCGCTCCCAGACAAACAGGCGGGAGATGTTAGCGGCTGCGGCGGGCTTTTGCATTCCTCTCGACGTCACGCACCACAAACTGCGGCTTTTTGTTGATGGTGAGGAACATCCTGCCGAGATACTCGCCGATGATGCCCAGCATCATGAGTTGCACGCCAGTCAGTGTCAGCACACCGGCCATCATCGAGGCCCAGCCGCGCGGTGTGTCTGTCAATAACGCTTCCACCATAATGGCCAGCAAACCCACGATCCCGATCCCGGCCAACAGCACGCCAGTCAATGTGCCGATGCGCAGTGGCAAAACAGAAAAATTCAGCAGCATCGACATAAACAAACGCAACAAACGCGGCAGTGTGTAATTACTTTCCCCCGTGGCGCGCGGCAAGTGTTTCACTGCCAATGTGCCCACATTGCGGGTGATCTGGAAAATCAGGCCGTCAATGTAGGGGAAAGGGCCGCTGTGACGGAGAATTTCTTGCGCGAGAAAAGCATTCACACAACGAAAGCTGGAGAGATATAACCCCTTGGGTTTATCAATCACCAGATCAGCACACCAGTTGGTAAAGCGGCTGCCAATGTTGCGCCAGCTCTCGTGCTGTTTCTGTTCGTAGAATGTATAGACCACATCGTGATGGTTGTCCCTGGTGTATTGCCAGAGTCGCACCACTTCTTCCGGCGGGTTCTGCAAATCGTCATCCATGTTGATAATGTACTCACCGCGTGCATGGGCATAACCCGCCATCACAGCATTATGCTCACCAAAATTGCGGGCCAGGTTAACCACCGTCAATGCCACGGCATTGCGTTTGCACAAAGTGCGACATACATCCAGTGAGTTGTCGGGGCTGCCATCATTCACCAGAATAATTTCCAACCCGCCTTCGACATGCAGTTGGGACAAGGCATCCACCAGTGTTGGCACCGAATCAGCACCGTTATAGACAGGCACCACCACCGACAATGAGAATTCGTGGGGTATTGCGCTGTCAATGATTTCAGTAGCGCTCAAAATTTTCTCTCCCGTTAATTTTTTCTTGCATGTGCCCAGACGGATCCGCCAAATGGCAAATGCAATGGCAAACGTCGCTCACTGTCGAGAACAGCGTGGAAAAGACGGTTTTGCCAGGCAGGTACGGTTTCCACGTCGCTGCTGGCTTTGTGTTTCCCTACAGTCAGGCGTTGCAACATCATGAGTGGAAACAGCAAACTGTTCCAGTAGCCACAACGGATGACGTCAAAACCATTCTGTTGCAACAGCGTACGCAATTGTGACGCTGTGTATCGCCGTGCGCCGTGGACGTGTTCATCGTGCGCAGACGCCATCCACTGGAATGCAGCGACATGCACTAACAGCTGGCCGCCTGGTTGCAAGCAACGGGAACATTCCTGCAACATCTCATGCTCGTCTACATTGCGGTGATACATGACATCTTGCGACAGGATCGCAGCAAACTGCTGGTCGGCAAAAGGCATGGCATTGACACTGCCGCGTGTAATCGCCAACCCGGTTTTGTTCTCCGCCATCGCTGCTGCTTCCGCATTCCATTCCAGACCTGAGTAGCGGTATTGCGGTGCGTGCTGGGCGAGATGTTTCAGCAGGCCGCCGGTGCCGCAACCGGCATCCAGCACATTTGCGCCTGCAGGCAATTGCAATTGCACCAATCGCTGCGCAATAACTGCATGTAGCGCGCGATACCACCAGAAGTTTTCTTCCAGTGAGTTCATCAATTGATATTCAATACGTTCCATGCCAGCTTTACTTATCCGTGTTCATTATCTATTCCGGTTCATTTAGCCCAGTTTTTTCTTGAGCCAGTTGATTTCTTGCCCCAGGCCGCCGGCAGTCTGGGAAATAATGAATTCTTCCACTTTTTTCCCTACCAGCGGAATACTCGCCTTGCATTGGTAATCAATGGTGTAGTCACATCCGCCATCGGCAGACGGCTTCAGTTTGAATTTTGCCGATAGCGCAACAGGTTGCCCGACCACTTCCGCGCTATAGCTGCCCATATATGTGCTGCCTATGGTTTCCCACTGCTCTTTCATGCGGATAGTATTCTCGGCGCTGAACATGGCAGCCAGCACCTTGGGCAAGTCACGTTTCACCGTGCGACTCAGGTTGACCAGTGTTTTTCTGCCATTTTCTTCCACAGAACACTGGATGTTTTTCTCGCCAAGGTCCTGGCAGCGTTGCGTCAATGCATCGGCGCTGGTCATCAACGCGAATACATCATCTGCATCCTGGATAAAATGATGGGTAATGGCCATAGGGAGCTCCTGTAAAAAAGTTATTCTGCAATAGAGTCTAGAGGCGGCAACCACTTCAACAACATGTTTTTCAACAACGTAATGTCAACCGGCTTGCTCAGGTAATCGTCCATGCCGGACTGCATGATTTCATCGCCATGCGTACGCACAGTGTGTGCAGTCAAGGCAATAACAGGTGTTGCATTGCGATAATGCATGGCTTCCCACTTGCGGATTTTCTGTGCGGCAGCCAAGCCATCCAGTACCGGCATTTCTACATCCATCAACACCAGATGCCATGGATTGTCTTCACAGCAAATCGCGGTGACGGCAGCTTCACCGTTAGTCACGCCGGCTGCGTAATACCCCAGCTGGTTCAGCATGCCAATAATCACTTCGCTGTTGATGTCATTGTCTTCCACCACCAGGATATGTGGCGTGCCATACAGGGGCGTGCTGTGCATAGGTTGTTCAGAAATGCGTGCATCGCCCTGTTGTAGCGGCGGCTTGACGGCAATATGGAACCGGAAAACCGAACCATAGCCCGGTGCGCTTTCCACCTGGATGGCGCCTTGCATCATTTCTATCAGTTGTTTGCAAATCACCAGCCCCAGGCCGCTGCCGCCATAATTCTTGCCGCCGTCCACTTGTGCATATTCCCGGAAAAGGCCTTTCATTTGTTCATCTGTAATACCAATGCCTGTATCTTCCACTTCGCCATGCAGCAACCATTCCTCATCACTGGATTGTTCCACCCATATGCGAACGGTCACAACACCCTGATCAGTAAATTTGATAGCGTTGCCAACAAGATTGGTGATGATCTGCCTGAAACGCGCCTTGTCACTGTGCACGATTGCTGGCGTATTCGGGTTGATGGAAAAACGCAACGTCAGGTTTTTCTGTTGCGCTGATGTGCTGAACATGATTTCAATTTCAGCCATTTCATTGAACAGGTTGAAGTCGCCTTCCTGTATACGCAGCTTGCCCGCAACAATACGGGAATAATCCAGCACATCATCAATAACGCCCAGCAACATGCGCCCCGAATTGCGCATTACATGCATATAGTGCAACTGTTGTTCGTTCAGTGGCGTTCTTTCCAGCAGTTGCAGCATGCCCAGCAGACCATTCATAGGCGTACGCAATTCGTGACTCATCTTGGCGAGAAAACCGCTCTTGGCGCGATTTTCTGCATGCGCTTCCGCAGCGCTGATCGCCAGTTCAGACTGCTCTTTCTGGTAGGTGCTGATTCTTTCTGCCAGCGCCACCGCAAACAGGATGGCTTGCAGGCATATCCCTGCCTGATAAGCGTCACGCGCAGCGCCGCCGAGATTGATGTAACCAATATGCTCGGTAGTGGCCACCATGCAGACAAACAGGAATACGACTGTCCCGATAATGTATATCGTCAGGTGGCGATCACTGTTTGCCCAGACATACACGCTGGAAACACACAACAGGATGGAAACAATAAATGCCATTGCCCCCACACCTATTACAGCCCAGTGCACGGGTATGAAAAGGCTGGCGATTATCAATGAGGCAGTAAAATACATGCCTGCCCGCAACAGGCCATCAATATGGGGAAATTCTTTCTGTGTCTTGAAATGCTGGCGGGAAAAGCCGATGTAGGTAAATGCCTGTGTTGAAAACAGCACCGCATACAAATGCAACTTCAGCCAGTTGATTTCCGGCAAATAAGGAAAGAGATAACCGCGGCCATACAGCAGGATCAGGAAAGATACTGCCACAAAACTCGTGCAGTACCAGACTTCCGGCATGCTTCTCGCAAACAGCGCGATCATGACCAGATACATCAGCACACCTACCATGACGCCCGTCATCAGATGCCCCCAGGCCACCTGCTTTATCTGGTACAGGTTGTAGGTTTGTTCATCGCTGATGTAAGGATTCAGCAGCAACATGTAGGGTGTATGTAGACGCAGATAAATGGTGCGCGTCTGGTCCTGAGGTATGTCCAGCTGGAATGCGGCATCGTAATACGGCCAATGTTCCTTGATGGATCCCTGCAACAACCCTGCGGTCTTGTTTACTGCGTCGACGGGCTTGCCTTCATTGGCACGGTTATAGAGCAGCTCCACTTCCGTGAACAGGACATCATTGATACTGAATACCACATGCTCTTCGCTGGACTGGTTGGAGATCCTGATGCGCAACCAGACAGGTGCAGACTGGAAATTGACGGCAGGCTCGTCGTAATGGCGAAACAGGCTCTCGTATTCTCCATCCAGTAATTTGTCGGGCTGGATGTCCGGACTGTCGGGCATAAAGTCGATGTAGCCCGGCAGCATCAGGCGCTGGCCATCTGTCAGGACAGCAACAGTGCTGGCAGACACAGCGCACTGTGCAAACCCCCACAGCAACAGTGCTGCCACGCATTGAAGCCAGACAGCACAGGCAGGAATGGAAAAGCGGCGACACGAAATCATGGCGCGAGGTTAACACAAGTTTTTCCGGGCACATCCTGCTGCTGGTGTCCCTGATGCCATGTTTTCCGGAAATCTGGCATAGACCCGCCGCTGCCGATACCATGGTGGCCACTGGAGGTCCTCATGCCGCACACCTATATCAAACGTATCCTCAATGCGCGCGTCTACGATGTGGCGCAAGAAACCCCCCTTGATCTGATGCGTTTCCTCTCTGCACGTATCCGCAATCGCGTATTGCTGAAGCGCGAGGACCTGCAGCCGGTGTTCTCGTTCAAGTTGCGCGGCGCATACAACAAGATGTGCCAGTTGCCGAAAGAAGCGCTTGATCGCGGCGTGGTGGCGGCATCTGCCGGCAACCATGCACAAGGGCTGGCATTGGCGGCTGCACGCATGGGTGTGAAAGCCACCATCGTGATGCCCCGCACCACACCGCATATCAAGGTGGATGCCGTAAAAGCGCGCGGGGCAAAAGTGCTGTTGCATGGCGACACCTATGATGAGGCCGCTACGTTTGCGCAGAATCTTGTCAAGGAAAAAGGCATGACGTATGTGCATCCGTATGATGACCCGGATGTGATTGCAGGCCAGGGCACGATCGGCATGGAAATTGTGCGCCAGCATCCCGATGCATTGCACGCTGTGTTTGTGCCGGTCGGCGGCGGTGGTTTGTGTGCCGGTGTGGCAGCGTATATCAAATACGTGCGCCCGGAAGTGAAAGTCTTTGCAGTGGAGGCAGAGGATTCTGCTTGCCTTGCTGCGGCCATGAAAGCTAGAAAACGTGTGAAGTTGTCACAAGTGGGCTTGTTTGCTGATGGCACTGCTGTGGCACAAATTGGTGAAGAAACTTTCCGCGTGTTGCGCAAGACGATCGATGGCGTGATCACGGTCAACACCGATGAAATCTGTGCGGCCATCAAGGATATCTTTGATGACACGCGTTCGATTGCAGAACCGTCTGGTGCGCTGGCATTGGCTGGCCTGAAAAAATATGCGGAAGAGAACAAGCTGCATGATAAAAATCTGGTAGCGATTGACAGCGGCGCGAACATCAACTTTGATCGCCTGCGTTATATTTCTGAACGCACGGAAATTGGTGAGCAGCGCGAAGCGGTGCTGGCCGTGACCATTCCGGAGAAGCCGGGCAGTTTCAAGGCGTTTTGCAATACGTTAGGCAAGCGCAATATCACCGAGTTCAACTACCGTTACGCCGACCAGAAACAGGCGCATATTTTTGTGGGCGTGCAAGTGGCTGCCGGAGGAAAAGACCGCGAAGAATTATTGCGCGAGCTGGACAGCAAAGGCTATCCCGTGCTCGATATGACAGACAACGAGATGGCGAAGCTGCATATCCGCCATCTGGTGGGTGGCCGTGCGGCAGGCGTGAGCGATGAACGTATTTTCCGGTTTGAATTTCCGGAGCGTCCGGGCGCGTTGATGCAATTTCTTGCCGGGCTTGGTCAGCGCTGGAATATCTCGCTGTTCCATTATCGCAACCACGGTGCAGCCGATGGTCGAGTGCTCGCAGGCTTGCAAGTGCCGCGCGAAGAATACAAACAGCTGGAAAAATATCTGGATTCGCTCGGGTATCCGTGGATTGAGGAAACGGATAACAAAGCCTATCAGTTATTTCTCAGCTGATGTTTAAAGAGTCAAACGCGGCACGCGCAATAATTCTTTTTCGGTAGCGATAATATCCAGCGGCATGTCCCAGCTTTCTGTGGGCAATGCCGGCACTTCCTGCACGCTATGCGCCAACCCGATCAGCAATGGCCTGCTGTTCGGGTGCTTTCGCTTGAATGCAAATGTGCGGTCGTAAAATCCGCCGCCCATACCCAATCTGTTGCCGTTGCGATCAAAACCCACCAGCGGCATCAGCACCACTTGTAGTGCCCATGCCGGCAATTTCTGGTTTTGTACACACGGTTCGGGAATGCCAAACCGGTTATCGGATAATTTTTCACCACTGCGGTAGCGCACAAACCACACGCGATTGCTGCCATCCGGATGCAGGCGTGGCAGGTAACAACGCTTGCCACAGCGTTCCATAAAACGGATCAGCGGACGGGGATCCACTTCGCCGTCATTCGGCAAATAAAAAGCAATGTGTTGGCTGCGTAACAGCGGCAGGAAACTGCGCAGTTGATGCGCCAGGCCAGTAGCAGCACGTTTTTGTTCCGCAGGAGATAAAGCGCGGCGCGCGGCGCGTAATTGTTTACGGAGTGTTGCGCGGGAGATGGTCATGGCAGCTGTGAAAAAAAAGAAGTGCCCGGGGTGCCGCTGCCGGCGTAGCCTTGAACCCGAGGTTCAAGGTGGGCGCACCTGTGTTGCCTTAAGGCTTTCCGACAGGCGGACATGCACACCGGCAACAAGCTAGATACACCCTGGGTGTACATTATCGGCTCGAGGACATAACCAACTGGCGCACACCCCAGGTTGGATTGAGTATACGCCTCGATTTTGCAAACGTCTGCCCGCGATCAACCGAAATAGGCTCTGGTTGAAAAGAGCTATGGTTTTTCCAGTAGCACGGTGTAACCGCGCACCAGTTTTCCGCTCGGCCATGTCAGTGCCACCAGCAATTCCAGCGATGGTTCTTTAACCACAGTGTCGGTACTGAGGAGAATGGATGGGCCAGCCGGGTGTTTCATGTCCACTGTAAAGTGGATGGTGGTGTAAAACGTTTCACGCGGGATTTTGCGTTTGGCAAATTCTGTTGCATCTGCCAGCCCTGCCAGTAATTCGGCGGGCTGCAATTCGCCGGTTTTCACCAGGGCAATGCGAGCTTTCAATGGCTCATTCAGGCCGGATTCCACGGTGATATCACCAAGCCCCACAGCAAACAGGTGGCTGGAGAATGCCAGCAGCAGCGTGGTAAACAGAGCGATGAAATGTTTTTTCATGACAATATCCTTTTTAATAAAACCCTCCGCATAGTACACGGTTTCTTTTTTAAACGGTTTCCCGGTCGGACAAACCCATCAGGTAGAGAATGCCATCCAGCCCCATGGTAGACAGCGATTGTCGCGCGGCCGCACGCACTACCGGTTTGGCACGGAATGCGATGCCCAGCCCGGCAATCGAGAGCATTGGCAGGTCATTGGCACCGTCACCCACTGCAATCGTCTGTTCCAGGCTGATGTTTTCCTGCGCGGCAATCTGGCGCAGCAGTGCCGCCTTGCGCTGGCCGTCCACTATCTCGCCCAGCACGCGACCTGTCAGCTTGCCGTCCACAATGTCCAGCGTGTTGGCATGGACATGGTCAATGCCCAGCTGCTGCTGCAGGCGCTGGCCGAAGTAGAGGAAGCCGCCCGACAGGATCGCCGTTTTGTAGCCCAGCTTCTGCAACGTGCGGATCAGGGTTTCTGCGCCCTCGTTCAGCTGCAAACGGTTTGCCACCCGTGCGAGTGCTTGCTCATCCAGGCCTGCCAGCAGCGCAACACGCTCACGCAGGCTCTGGCAGAAATCCAGCTCGCCGTTCATGGCCCTTTCCGTGATGGCAGCCACCTGTTCGCCTACTCCGGCTTCGGCAGCCAGTTCGTCAATCACCTCAGCATCAATCAAGGTGGAATCCATGTCGAATGCCACCAACCGGCGGTTGCGCCGGAAGACGTTGTCCTCCTGGAATGCGATGTCTACGTCCATGTCATTGGCAATCGCCATAAACTCGCGGCGCAGGGCGGGCAAATCCTCTACCTGCCCACGTACCGACAGCTCTACGCAGGCTTTGCTGTGGCGGTCGATATGGGCCAGCGCCACACGGCCAGACAAGCGGGAAATATTGTCGATATTGAGCTGGCGTGCGGCTGCCACGGCGGTGACCCGGGCAATGTGCCCGGCCGTCAGTTTGCGGGCGAGCAAGGTGATGATATGGCGCGGCTTGCCTTGCTGCCCCACCCAGTCTTCGTAGCTATCAGCACTGATGGGCTGGAAGTGCACCGCCAGATGCTGGTCATGCATGCGGAACAGGATGT